>Ga0214542_1008999_pt1 | contig 15959 bp, 13 predicted proteins | sample CNSS1metaG_FD_160096 | JGI IMG/M metagenome (GOLD analysis project Ga0214542, IMG submission 160096) | Root nodule microbial communities from cowpea collected in UCLA plant growth center, Los Angeles, California, USA - CNSS1 | ecosystem: Host-associated > Plants > Roots > Nodule | place: USA... | reverse complement strand
ACAAATATTTTTATTAAATTTGATATTTTTATTCAAATTAATATTTTTATTATATATTTTTAACATAGCTAAGTTTATTTAAAATTATGTTTCACATTCAACTTTACTTCAAATTGTTTTCAAATTTCAAATTTATGTGTTTTATTGTTACATGAACTAGTTAATTTATGATTTTTTTTTCTATTAACATTATTTCCTATTAACAACTTTTAAACCATTTTAAATAAAGTTCAATGTAAATCCATGCTTTAAAAATTTGGTTAAAAGTAGTATAAATTTCTTATACAAATTAAACTTAGGTCACACTTACATAATCTTTATTTAATAAATTTCTCTAAAAACAAAACCATCAATTGATGGAAATATTTGTGTACATTTATATAAAAATTAAATTTGATTTCAAGTTGGAGAGCGACAAAATTGCTAATTTTTACAAAAATTGGGACTAAATTGAGACAAATTAAAATAAAGGGACCAAATTGAGACTAAGGAAATGACACCTGGCGTAATACTGACACATGTCATTGTCACTGCCACATCACTCTGTCACTGCCACGTGGCATGATGACAGCTTGACAAGTGGTAATTTTTTGATTTTTAAAAAAGAAATTCAAAAGAAATAATAAAAAATTTAAAAAATCGAGGAACTGACACGTGGCACTCCCTCTAACGGCGTCAACCTTGACTTAACGGAAAGGGAAAACGTGAGATGTTTTAACAAAAAAAGGGACCAACTTGAGACTTTTAAAAATTTGGGTACCATTTTGAGATTTTGACTCCAAAATGGGGGCCAAAGGCATAACTAAACCAAAAATTTTAATTACATACATCATTTTAACATAATTACATAAAGATTTATGATAAGATGAAAAGTGTATTGGATACAAATGAGTTTCATACAAACCAAATAATTAGAAGAAATAAAAAATATAAAGTATATATATATATATATATATAGTTACTTAATTAATTACGAAGATTTTAATAATTTAAATGGGGATGGAGATATGGCGGGGACAAGTATTATGGCGGGGATATATACATCCCCACACCCATCCCCATACCCAATTAAAAAAGTCGAGGATTCCCCATACCCAAACCCATACCCAGTCAATGCGGGGATTCCCTGTCAAACTGAGGATGAGTTTGGACAATACCCACGGGAACGAGTTATTTGCCATCTCTAATTTTGATACATTTTGATAGTCCATTTTGTGCAACATAAGAAAACATAAAAGAAAAATGATGAGAGAAAAATAGGAAGTAACATGTGTTTAAAGCTCCCATTAGTTAATTAGGAAAGAAAAAAAAGGTAGCAATTATGTTATTACCTTTACGAAAGGTACAAGATTGGCAATGTTACGTATCATAAAGGCATCTCAAGGATGGAATTACCATAATTACCTCGAGGGGCATATTCTAGTGTTTGCACAAACAATTACCATAAACTGTATTTGGATGTATTAGTTAAGACCAACATACCTAATAAATTAAGCTAAAATGAACAATTCAGACATTTGTTATCACCTTTCGATATTGAGCTTCAGCAAGAGCTTGAAAATGCTCCAACTCTTTACTGTCTACAAGAAATGTAGCTTATAAGATACTTTACCAACAATAGACATTTTTTTGTGAACATGAAAAAATGTACAATCTAACGCTTACATTCTGTTTCTTGAAAACGCGTAAACCTCTATTTCATTAAACCAAACAAATTCTTATATCCATCAGTTTCAACATATTCCCTTTATTAAGACCTTTGTTTTCTCCATCAAGTATGACACAAAACTAGGACATAACCTCACATCCATCTATATCTTTGTGCTTCCTAAATAACTGGTACAAGTATCTTACCAAGTCCATAAGCCAATCATTTTTTTTTCTTATCTATTTAAGAGAAATACATAAAAATCAAAGGATAGGGAAGGGTATATAAGAGATATCCTACTAGCCTATTGATTAAAAAAATAAATCCAATACTTTAAACTTGCATTGCCAGATGGCTGAATAAGGAACTAAATCACTTTAGAATTACTAGATAAAATATATTGCCAGAGGACTGAATAAAGCAATTAAATCACTTTAGAATTACTAGATAAAACATATATAGGTAAGCACAAATGTCATGCCAATTCTAAAACTAAATTAAAAAATAAAGTAGCAATTGAATATATAAAAGAAGGTATGTGCACAAAGACTCCACCATTAAGGAGTGTGGAGAAGGTTAAAATGTATGCAACCTATGCCATAAATAGAGAGTTCATTTCCACAAGTAAAATTGACGATCACCATAAAAGTGAAGTATGATAAACAATTTATGTAAGATCTAGAATGCACCTGAATACTCGTTCAAGAAGTCTTTATCAATTCCATATTGCAGTGCTACACTAGAATGTTTGTTTATCATAAATAAGATGTTAATCCCTACCAATTGTGTCACCACCAACAACCCTCTTATGGTGACTCATCACCAACACAAAAAAGACTTTTTGACAAATTTTGACGTCTAGTATGGGGTGTCCAACATAAATTTTGACAAAATGTTTACAAAAATGTCACCACGTATTTTTAACGATGAATTTTGTTATATATGCGACGTGAAACTAGTGACATTATAAACCCTTTTTGCATCAGTGCATCCTTAATTAAAATTTTGCAACTCCACCAAATTTGTCTAACCTAACACCATAACAATGAATTCCTCGACTAGAAGGCGGTGGTCGTTGTTGAAAGAAATCAATGCTATAGTGATTTCCACTTGGACATCTCATTGCTGAAGATTGAGATAAGAGATTGACCAAGATCCAGGTTCATCACCACTACCTTAAACGATTTACCTTCAACGATTTGGAACCTAGATAAAATCCAGAAGAAAGCCTTCCTTTGAGTGAGATAGTAATAATGTGAATGACAATGAGATTAAGAATAAGAATGATACTGAAAGTGAGAGTAAAAATCACATTTATAGTGAGAACTAGAAATAAGAGAAGAGTGAGAACTAGAAAGTGAAAAAGATGGAGTGAACTAAACAACTGTGATATTATAAAAAGATTATAGTTAATATAAAACACTTATAATGGTTAAAATAAATTAACAAAAACAAAAATATTTGTAGCAATATATTTAATCGATATGAAATAATGGTTATTAAAATAACACAAATAATTTGATAGAAAATAATTACAATTAATTTAATCCAAAAGAATTTGTCAACAATACTAAAAAAATAAATAAGTGGACAATACTTCAACGATGTCCAATAAAGTCGGCCAATAAGTTAAGATAGACCGAAACTTTATCCACAGTAATCAAATAAAGAAAAAAATACAGAAAAAAAATATAAATGTGAGATAAATATATATATATATATATATATATATATATATATATATATATATATATAATATTTCAAACTTTATACTTTAAGTGAAGTTTAAAATTATGAAAGTTTAGATAAGGAGAATATTTTCACAATTCATAAAGTTTAAAGTTTGTTTAAAATTCATATTACTAAAAGTTATTTCAAAATTTATTTAAAATTTATTGTTATTTTTAAAAAATAATTGAATTTCTCAATTCAAAATATATCTACTACAAATGTCAAATCCAAACACGGTGCTTAATTAAAATATAAAAGTTCTTCAACATAGTAAGAAAAACACAAAATCTGTTATATAAAATGTCATTAAAAGGACAAGGTCTAATTATGATTAAGATTAATAAAAAAACATTTAATCTACAAAATTCAACCAATAGAAGGCACGTGTTGAATGTTGTGAAAGTCAAATCTTAGAACGATGTTTTGTTGGAACCTAGAAATGGGACCCACCCAATGTTACAATTCCACAATTAATCGACTGAAACAACGCATACACACACATCGTTCCCACGAACTCTCCCTTTCATGGCTGAAACTCAACCATCTTCACGTCACTCCTTTCTGCTTCTCTTAGCATGCACCCTTTTCCAACAACTTTACGCATCCAACACTAAAATCGGAATCAACTATGGCACGGTGGCAGACAACCTCCCACCGCCCTCAACGGTGGCCACCTTCCTCAAATCTAAAACCACCATCGATCACGTCAAAATCTTTGATGCCAACACTGACATCCTCCGCGCCTTTGCAGGCACCGGAATCTCCGTAACCGTCACGGTAGCGAATGCCGCCATCCCCTCTCTCTCAACGCTTCCTGGTGCGCAAGCTTGGCTCTCCCAAAACATCTTACCATTCCTTCCGGACACTGCCGTGACGCGTATCTCTGTCGGGAACGAGGTCGTGGAAAGCAACGACAAAACATTAATCATCAACATTCTTCCAGCTATGAAATCCCTCCACGAGGCTCTCTCACTTGCCAACCACACCACTGTCCAAGTCTCCACTCCTCACTCGCTTGGGATTCTAGCATCGTCGGAGCCTCCCAGCGCTGCCTCGTTCCTTCCTAGCCACGACAAAGCCATCTTTGCACCAATGTTGGACTTCCTTCGACGAACCAAGTCCCCCTTCATGGTGAACCCCTATCCTTTCTTTGGTATTGCCCCAACTGTACCCGAGACTGTGAACTACGCGCTCTTTAGACCAAACAGCGGAGTTTGGGATGAGGGCACATCGGTGAACTATACGAACATGTTCGACGCGCAAATGGATGCGGTTTTCACGGCAATGAAGAAACTAGGCTATGATGATGTGGAATTAGTGGTGGCCGAAACGGGTTGGCCCTCTGTTGGTGAGTTGAACGAAGGGGGTGTGAGTTTTGACAATGCGGCATCGTATAACGGGAATCTCATCAAGCACGTTAACTCTGGCAAAGGGACCCCTCTTATGCCTGGTCGGACTTTTGAGACTTTCATCTTCTCTCTGTTCAATGAGAATCTGAAGCCCACAGTTTCTGAGCGTAATTATGGCTTGTTTTATCCTGATCTTACCCCCGTTTATGACGTCGGCGTTTTCATTGCCAACGAGGTACATTTTTTTCACTTTTACAAAAAAGTGTCAACTTTTCATTCAATGCATACAACTTTTCTATTATGTACAAAAATGACATTTTGTAGTACAATTTTAATGCATTTTTAACATGTTTGTAGTATAAAAGTAAACATTTTTTAGTTCATTTTTCTTGTTAATGATGGAAATAATGAATTGATGGAAGAGATACTAATAGTTAGGGAAAATGCATATTGAAGAAACTTATGATTGATCTAATGCAGGAATTTGTGCCCACATCCGGATCTAGTCCCACATATAATCCTACATCCGGACCCACATCTCGACCTACATCTGGATCTAATCCCATATCTGCACCTACATCTGGACGTACATCAGGACCTAGTCCTATATTTGAACCTATATCTAGACCCAGTCCCACATATGCACCTGCCTCTGGACCTAGTGTCATATATGGACGTAAATTTGGACCTAGTCCCACATATGCACTCGTATCTGGACCCAGTCCCATATCTGAACGTGCATCTAGATCTAGTCCCACATTTGCACCCACATTTGGACCGACATCTCGACTCGCATATGGTCCCACAACATTAACACCATTAGAGGCACCCTCTTCTTCTTCATCGTCTTTGAAAAAGAAATGGTGCGTGCCAAAAGAGGATGCGAGTGAAACAGATTTGCAGGCTAACATTGACTTTGTTTGTAAAAGTAGTGGAATAGAGTGTGGGCCCATTAATGATGGTGGGCAATGCTTCGAACCCAACACAATTAGGTCTCACGCGACATACGCCATGAACGCATATTACCAAGCATCTGGTGGTAATGATTTGGACTGCGATTTTGGCAACACTGGACGCATCACTTACACCGACCCTAGTAAGTTTTGTTATTCAACATTGGACTTGGACATTCATAGTGTTGTGTTCAATTGTTATGTGTGTGTTTTACTATATTCCTTTGTTTTGTTGGAATGAGAAAAAATATTGTCTGTGGGTGGCAGGTTCCCAGGATTGTACGTATCCAGATGCCGCTACTTGGTTGAAGGCCACAAAACCCGACACAGCTGGCTCACTAACACGAGCCTTTCACAATAGTCTCTTCTTTATTAGTATTTCAATTCTAATTTGTTTCACTTTTTTCTAATGTTATTGTCTATGTCCATGTTATTAATGTGTGTATCTTTTCTTTGTTTAGGTTTTAGTTGCACACACATTAGTTACATTACCATGAATTTTGCATACTATTCTTTGTTCCTTGATTACTGTGATACTAAGAAATAAATTGAAGAATAAAGTGGGTAGAATACTTCAAGCCTAGTGTTTATTTTCTATTCTCTTTTAATATTTATTTATGACAGAGAAAAACGTAATTTAGTATCATCTAATTATTATAATTTTTATTTGTTAATTATTGGAATGCTGAAAAATAAGTTAAAAGAAGTCTAAAACATGCAAAGGATAGTTAAAGAGAGTAAAAGTTGATTTTTTAAAGATTTATTTGTACAAAATAAAGTATTTATAATCATCTTGATCCATATTTTCCTTCCTCATCTTTGAGTTTAAAAATATATTAGGTTTAAATACTATTTTGGTCTTTGTTTTCGTCCGCTTTGTGCAATTCGGTCTTTTTTTTTCATGTTTAATTTGGTCTCTATTTTGCTAAATTGTGTTCAATTTGGTCTTTTTCCTTGACGTCGTTTAAATTGATAATGGGACATTGTACATGATGACATTATTTGTGTTACGTGAATCATTTTTCATTATGTGGCCATGTAATGAATGTAATCATTGCCATGTTTATTATATGTTTAAATGAAATCAGGGATAAAAGGGGAAATAGGATTTGGGAGATAAACTAGTATGGGTTTTGTCATGGCATGAAAAGTGATTATGTTTGTTGCTTGAATGTTCGTCTGGTATGTCTGGTTGTCAATCTTCTTCCTAATGTTGTTATAGTTGGGGCAAAGAATTTGTCGTTCCTCACATGGTGGTGGTTCAAAGGGAATGAGATTAATCCCCGTTTGCAATTGTTGGAGATGCCAGTGCTAAAAGAATGTTGGTAGGCAATTTTGGAGTTGTTCTGAATACAATGTTAGATTAATATAGCACATGTATTTTATTGTAATAGAAAGATTTATAGGTAATAGACATTGTCTATGTTATTATGGTCTTGAATAATAGATTGGTTCGTCTGATGTGTTGCTGTAACTATTTCAAATGGTTGTGTGAAGAAAATGATGATGAGAAGGATGCCATCATTGCTAAGCAAAGGAGAAAGATTTATGATGTGGAGAAATCACTGAGAGTTTACAAAAAAAAGGATCCAATTGTTAGTAGGAGTGGTTTAAATTGTTGGTGCAATGAACATTGTAATGATTTGTATGTGTCTACGTTGATGTGTTAAGGTTGCGTTATGTAGGGTGGTTGGTTGAAGTATAGTTTATAATGTGTACCAAGGAATGACTAAATGAAAATATGAGTTTTTATGTTTTATTCAATTTAGTTCCCATTTTATTTAAGTAATGTTCAATTTATTCCTCATCACCCCTGATCCACTTTGTCACCCCTTGAACCTCCACTTCGTCACCCCTTGAACCTCTACTTTGTCGCCCTTATCACCCTTTTTGTCAACTTCTAGAACACAACCAACATGACTATTATCTCCACCTCTAAAGGTCCATGACAGTAGCCAACTACTTCATTTAAATAATGCCATTACAAAACCCATACCATTTTATCTCCTATACCCTATTTCCTCTTTTATCCCCAATTTCATTTCAAAATACAATAAACATTGCAACGCATTACATGGCCACATAATAAAAATGATCCATGTAACACAAACAATGCCACCTTGTACAGTGTCCCTTATCAATTTAAACGATGTCAAGGAAAATGACTAAATTGAAATAATTTAGCAAAATAAGGACCAAATTGAACATGTAAAAAAAGGACCAAATTGAACAAACTGAACCAAAATAGAGACCAAAATAGCATTCAAACTTGCATATTATTATCACATGAATAAATTAAAAATTAGGTATAGACCAACCAAATGAAAATTGATTAGATGTAAATTGATAAAGTGATAGGATACGATTTGAGCCCTAATATAACGTAGCCCCCCAACCTCAAACTCTTGAGTCCAAAGGCTAGACATAAAATTTGTTTCCAACCTTTTTACTCTATGGTAATATAAGTTTAAGGTTTAAGATGGACTTTCAATGATCCCTTGGAAAAATAAGTATATTAGCCAAAATCAAACAGTAATAGGTGCTTACTTGTTATGATTATTTCTTGTCAATTGCTTCTGCTTCAAGTGTGTTAAGATTGATTGGACTAGTTGGATTAGTATGATCATCTCATATCGATTTCGATCAATGATAAAGATCATGACCGGACAATATTGATTGACTTGTGTTGAAATAGATCATGACTGGATGATATTGATCGTTTTGGGTCGATTTTGATCAACAATAAACATCGTGATCAGACAATATTGATATTCTTGTTTCAAGTTTGATCAACAATAGAGACCATGATTGAATGATATTAATTGCCACGTGTCTATTTTGACCAATGATAAACATCGAGATTTGACGATATTAATCACCAATGTCGATTTCAATCAATGATTGAGATCGTGATTGGACGATATTAATCGCCTCTTGTGGATTTCTTCTACTTTGATCAACAATGAAGATTGTGATCGAAAGATTAGGATCGCCTCTTAGAAAACTTTGGGAATACATCAAATATGTAACTTAAATTCCTCACTAAAAACCTTTCTCCAAAATTTTGTAAGGAAAAGAATACACACATGGATAAAAACACAATTTAATAAACTATACTAAAAATGAAAATTAATAATATTCCATATTAAAGGTTCTTGGGATGGATCTTTCATCAAGCAACTATAATCGATAAGTCTTGATTCCCAAAACTCTAAGTACTAAATAAGAACTTGTCCATCTTTTTGATAACTTGTTGAATCATCAAATTTGCTTCATCTCCTTCTTCTTGTGATTGCCCTTCTAGTTGCTTTCATTCCTTAAGATAATACCTTCCAATAAAAAAAATACATAAAAATATAAAAAATAAGTGTGGCACAAGAATAATTTTATGTGCCCCATGGTGTGTATCAAAATGTTCTAGCCAAGAAATATAGAAACCTCTAAACATTAAGTGTGTTCTCCATTTTCTTTTTTTTTTGTCACCCTTATTTAATGAATATTTTCTCTTAATTATCTATATTCATTGTATTTATTATTAAAAATATTATTTTAGTATCATTAAGAGTAATTTAAATGATTTAATGTCGATATCATAATATGGTCATTAAATGTATATCAGTGTCACATGAATAAAGTATTGATCAGGTATAGACTGATCAGATTAACATTAATTAATAAAGACTAATTAGGTGAATAGGATTGGAGTTGAGCCATAACACTACAATAAGAAAATCAATTATGTAAAAAAATATTCAAAGAAGAAATAAGTGAATTTCACATACTAATTAAATAAAAAGAATTTTGCATATTATGAACATTACTATAGGAAGATCGTTTTCAATTTCATATCATACTAAGTTAGTTTGAGACATATTGAAATATACCCAACTATATAGGTTGGATTGATCTTATGTCGAACAAATCCTTAGTCTTGAATCAAGTGGGTGAAAAGACTAATTTTTTGATTATACAATTACACAGGTTAGACAAATTCATTTGATTATACTATTCATACTACTCCTTCTAACTATATATGTCAAATTATTGTTGATAATACAAAATAGTTTGTGTTTTCAAAAAGGAGCAATTGGTTCCTCTTTCTTCACATTACGTTCTTTTAGCCATCAACCTGTGCTCTGTAAGACCCGTAGGATTTAATTAATTAAAAAAATAATTAATTAATAAATTACGGGTGGGGAAATAATTATGACATTAAATTATGGTTGGTATGACGTGGAAGAGTGCTAGCTCATATGGTTGAGAGTACTTTAATTGTGTTGGAGGACTTGGGATCAAGTCCTATGTATGTTAACTTTTGTTATTGTTTTATTATTTAAATCTGTGAAGTCATGCTATGGAATGATATGATAATTGAATTATGAGTGTTAGCATGAAATATGAATTGGCATGATGGTTTGATATTGGTTTGGCAATTGCATGGGTATGGGTTCAAGTCTTAGGAAACTCAAATTAAACTTTATTTTTCTTTTGCTAATGTTAACTTTGGAAGGAATTGGAAGGGGTAAAAGAAACCTACTGGAACAAGGGTGGTTGTAATCACCATTCATAATGAGAAATGAATGGTCATTAAAAGATAATAAGGTGCATTTTCGTTTTTGATTCTTAGGTTAGCCTAAAGCACTAGTTTAAAAGGCAAGAGTGAGGGTTTAGGCAAGGTTTTGCAAGGCTGAACATAGACCTAGAAAACAGAGACGAAAAGTGACTGTGAGGGGACTGGCGTGAGTGAATTTTGAGGCTAGGTTGAGGAAATTCAAGAGTGGCCATTGGTGACCAAAGAAAAGAGCTTGAGGATTTCAAGTGTAGCAAAGGAGATCAGGTTGGGGGAGTTGGACTCCGTTTACTTTATTGTTTTATTAAATTCCATGAACTATATGATGATATGAATGCATGATTCTTGTTCTGATTCTGAAATTCTGATTTCTGGAAATTTTCCAGAAACCGCCTGGCGGGCTATTCATAGCCGCCAGGTAGTTCATGCCAATTGTGTGTGTTTGGGGTGTTTCTGGGGGTAGCGCCTGGCGGTGGAACCCTGTATCGCCAGGCGGCATAATTGGATGATTAGATTCTGGGCTTATTTTTATGATCTGCCTAGCGGTGATGAATTTCCGCCAGGCGACGCGAGTCTGTCGACTCAATTTTTCTAGTTCTGTGCTTTCTGGGAGAATTCTAATCGGGGACAAATGTGGGGATTGGTAGTTATAAGATAATTGAGGTGGTGTTTTGTTTGATTTTTGGCTTGAATGATCTGTATAAGTAATGGAACAGTGTTAGGGTTGGAGGTAAAGGAGACCTTGCTATTAAACCAGTTGATGTTGAAATCGTAAGGGAGAAAGTGGTATAAATTGAGGGGAGGATTACACATGGGTTTATATGCGAGTGAGTGGGAGTGTGAATTAAGAGAAGATTTAACAGGAAACGCAGCAAGAGAATGGGGAATGTGATAGGCCGTGACAGAACCTGGATTTTTCCAGGTCTGGTGTACCGTCTGGCGGACTAAAGGATACCGCCAGGCAACAGCGAGGAAATCAAAGGCTTGTAGGAAAGTTTGGAGTGCGTTTGATTCGGGTTAGATGCGATGATAATCTGGTCATGAAATAATAAAGGGTAATTCAATAAAAATGTTTCTCTTGGATATATTTTGAGTGGGATAACAAGTCATGAAGGATAAAGAATGGAGAATCCTGAGTGGGTCGTGAGGTTGGAAAATAGGCTTTAAATAGTAATGAAGTATAAGGCACAACTAAAGTTGGATGGGTATGAACCTGAGCCAGTCCGAGTATAGGATAATTGATTGAGATGGTTAATCACATGTCAATAGGACCAATGGTATATTTATTAGGTATAAATTTTCTGTTTTGTGTGGGTAGGAGTGGGTTAACTATGATGATGATAGGTAATATTTACCTTAGTATTAAACTTAGGGGTGGAGTAAGGGATGGAGAGGTCCGTGAAAGGGAATGAAGGATCATTAGAGGTACTAAAAATATGTTAAACCAGAAACAAGCTGTTTTGGTATAGCGCCTGGCGAGAGAGAACGACTCCGCCAGGCGATAGAGGGGGAAACCAGAGAGAACTTGATAGCGCAGCGCCTGGCGGTCGGTCTGTGGCGCCAGGCGATATAGGTGCAATAGTGAGCCACTACTACGTAGGCGCCTGGCGATGAGAGTAATACCGCCAGGCGGTACCTGCAGTGAGGAGAATTTTTGAGGCGTTGTGTGCCTAGCGGTCTGGGAGCTGGCAGCACCCAGCGGCACGTGTTCCACGCTAGGCGATTTGTACTGCTACAGCTTGGAATTGCAGTTTTGTACTTGTGATCTACAACGTGACTAGTGGTGCTTTAAAGGTGGGATTGCTGGTGTTCCTTGAGTTGTGGCTCGGAACGTATCCCTTGAGTTGTGCCTCGGGATAGGGGTTAAGCACGTGGTATTCCTTGAGTTGTGGCTCGGAATAGCATCTCTTGAGTTGTGGCTCGGGATGGCGGATGAACACGAGGAACCCTTGAGTTGTGGCTCGGGTTGGCGAGTGTTGCTGGTGTGAGTGTGCTGGTTGTGGCCAGTACGGATGGGTCCAGTTAGATTGCCCTCCTCAGTTGTTGACTGGCAAGTTTGGTAGTCTTGGGACGATACGGACTATGTTCGTATATGGGCACTCTATCTGCCGTTACGGTGTATGATCCGTAGCATGTTTTCCGCACGTGCTCTATCGGTTGTGGCCGATAGGTATGGCAGCAAGTCACCTTGAAGTAATTCATTAGACGATATAGAACACGAATAATCTGATTGGGGGACAGATGGTAGGAATTAAAAAATGGAACAATGTGAGATGTTAAAGTTATGTATAGTTACATGTGGTTATATGCTTATATATCTGTAAGCTTTATGTATATGTTTTATCTGTTAAGCTCACCCTATTTGCGTGTGTTTGGCGATGATCGTGTACGCGGTACACGGGAGCAGATGTTGTGGATGCAGGTGGCTCAGGTGAAGCTTAGCTACGGAGAGGAGATATCCGGGGCATTTTATATACTTGTATTTTCTATTTTTGTAAACGAAATGTAAACTCATTTGAGATTTTTATTATGGATTATGACATTTGGCACATGTTAAAGTTCAGTTTCTATTATATATCTATATGAAAGTTTCACTTTTCCCGCGTTTGGAAAAGGGAGGTATTATTAAATGCTTTGTTATTTATTTATTTTCTTTATTTTATTATAAACTCATAATATCCTGACGGGATGTTACATTTGGTATCAGAGCAATGGTTTCCAAAAATGATTTTTGGGGTGTATAGGGAGTGAGCTTACCGTGTTACGCTTGCGTGACTAATTGCTTGTGTTGTTATTTTATTTTGGATATGAAATCCTAATTTAAGTTGTGTGTGTGAACAGCTGTAATATGTGGCGCGCGCAAGCTATGGGTAACAGAAGGAGAAGGAACACCGTTGGAGCTGATGACATAGCTCAGGCGATACATCTCATGGTGGACGCGATGCAGCCCATATCAGCGCCACCCAGAGCTATAGTGGCACCTACCAGGCCGGTAACTATGGAGGATTTCATGAAGCATAGGCCGACCAAGTTCTCTAGCAAGGCATCTCCTGATGAGGCAGATGCCTAGATGAGGGAGTGCGAGAAGATCTGCGAGGTGTTGGAATGCACAGATGCTCAAAGGTTACTGTTTATCACCTTTCTTCTAGTGGCAGATGCAGAGTATTGGTGGCAGGGGATGCAACGGCTGATGCAGACCCGTGGGGAGGAGGTGACCTGGGATACCTTCTGATGTAGGATTATCTTGTTCCTTTTAGAAGATTAATGAATATGGTGATGATTGATTAAGAAAACCAAGAAAATCCCCACTGGACATTAAGATAGCAAGCTATCTAGATGTGAAGGTTCCTTTCCAAGGTTCTAGAGAGGAGGAGGATGGATTGATAGAGAGTAAGAAACCAAAAGGAAAAACATATAATAGAAAAAATATAAACCAAGAAGAGTAAAGAAACATAAAATGAAAAGCAAGGGAAAGGGGAGGAATGGAGGATTCACGCCACTGCAAGGCTAGGCTAGAAGAAGCCATGGCAACCTTGAAGATGAGTGGTGTATGCCGCCACTTGCCAAGGCAAGATAAGGCTTGAAAGAACTCCACTCCCTAAGGAGGAATACTCTCACAAAAGGTTGAAATGCAAAGTATATAAATTCTCTAAAATGTTCAACCCCTCTACAAGTGTTAGAGGTCCCCTTAAATAGACAAGTCTAGGGGCCCCTTAGCAAAACAACAAAGTAGAAGGTTACAAAAGAAACCTACCATGTTCTAGAAAGTAGGTCAACATAGGGTGCACATGGGAGAAATTTCGTCCAAGCCTCCTAGGTGGTAAGTCTTCATGGTCAAGGCTCCCAAAGGAGGGCTCTAGAACATTCTAGAAGACTTGGTGTCCATGACATGTGGGCCTCCCCTTTCTAGATGCTTCTAGAAAGTCTTGTTCCTTCTCTCTCTTCCTTAGGATGCCAAGTGTCTCCCATGTAGTCCTCCTCCTTTCTTATTCCTACAAAAAGCAAATTAAGGAATTTATTAGCATGTTGGTTTAAGGTTAAGCTAATCTTTTGAGTCAACAAGTCAACCCAAAGTCAAGGTCAACAAGTCAACTTAAAAATAGTCAACCAACCCAACTTAATGGACTTTTAAACTAAAGCAAATAAAAGCAAAGGAAGGGATCAAGGAATTCCCTTTCTTCTAAGCATGTGCCATGGGCCATCATCCTTGGTAGGGATCAATCCTTTATCACCTTCAGGACGAGATTCCTGGAGAAATATTTTCCGAACAGTGCGAGGCACGAGCGGGAAGCAGAGTTCCTCACATTGCAGCAGGGAACTATGACTGTGGAGGCTTACATCGAGAGGTTCGAGTACCTTGCACGTTTATACACTCTAGTGGTCACTAAGGAGTGGAAGTGCAGGAAGTTCGAGGGTGGACTAAAACATGAGTTGCGCAGATTCTTGGTACCTCTCAGGATCAGAGAGTTCCCAGTTTTGGTCGAGCAGGCCAAAACAGTTGAGCTGTTGGAGATGGGCCCAGCCGAGCAGCACGATCACAGAAGGCTATGACAGACACACGTCAGAAGAAGAAACCATATAGCAGGCCACCAACTACTTCCAGGAGGCTACAGTGCTATAACTGTGGCGGGGAGCATCTGAGGAGAGACTGTACTAGACCTGCCAGCAGTACAGGAGGAGGCAGTAGCATTGGTAAGTGCTACATATGTGAGCAGACGGGACACTTTGCACGTTAGTGTCCTAACAGAAAACCAGTTGGGGGTGCACCAGCCAAGAGACCTGCGGGAGACCGACCCAGAGCACCGGGGCGTGTGTTCGCCTTGATGACCACAGAGGCAAAACAGTCAGGTAACCTCTTACAGTTTTTGTGTTTGTTGTGTGACCACGAGGTGATGGTGTTGTTTGACTCGGGAGCCACTCATTCATTCGTGTCTAATGAATGCGTGAGGAGGCTCGGACTTGCGATGCGAGAGTTGGAGTGCGAATTGATAGTCGCGACTCCAACATCTGGAGAGGTATCCACCACTTCTGTATGTGTGGGGTGCCCCATGGAGGTGGCAGACCGTAGGTTCAAGCTGAATCTTATTTTCCTGCCGATGGAGGGTTTGGACGTGATTTTGGGCATGGACTGGCTGACGAGTAACCATGTTGTCATCGATTGTGGATGGCGCAGGGTAGTGTTCCCAGATATAACAGGGTTGGAACTTATCTCGTCTAACCAGGCAGTGAGGGAGATTGAGGCTGGAGCTACATGCTATATGATAGTGGCTCATGCGAAGAAGATGAGTACGGCCGAGAAAATCAGCAGGATTCCGGTAGTGGAGGAATATGCAAATGTATTTTCGGATGAGATTCCAGAGTTGCCGCCTAGCAGGGATGTGGATTTCTCTATTGATCTCATCCCTGGCGCTGGGCCAGTTTCTATGGCGTCGTACATGATGGCCCCTCCTGAGTTAGCTGAATTAAAGAAACAGATTGAGGATCTGCTTGAGAAGAAGTTCATCTGCCAGGCGATTTGTACTGCTGCAGCTTGGAATTGTGGTTTTGTACTTGTGATCTACAACGCGACTAGTGGTGCTTTAAAGGTGGGATTGCTGGTGTTCCTTGAGTTGTGGCTCAGAACGTATCCCTTGAGTTGTGGCTCGGGATAGGGGTTAAGCACGTGGTATTCCTTGAGTTGTGGCTCGGAATAGCATCTCTTGAGTTGT
>Ga0214542_1008997_pt1 | contig 15960 bp, 13 predicted proteins | sample CNSS1metaG_FD_160096 | JGI IMG/M metagenome (GOLD analysis project Ga0214542, IMG submission 160096) | Root nodule microbial communities from cowpea collected in UCLA plant growth center, Los Angeles, California, USA - CNSS1 | ecosystem: Host-associated > Plants > Roots > Nodule | place: USA... | reverse complement strand
TTCTCTTCGACCCAACGGTGAGGCTTGTTGTGATACATTTGCATTGATGGGCGGTGGTGAGGAGAGTGGTTTTGATTCCAGCATTGTGGAAGACGGTGAAGGAGATAATATTGATATCTTGAAAGTGGAAGATGTAGAGATCAGAATGGATCTCACCGATGACTTGTTGCATATGGTAATCCTCGTGGAAAATATTTTTTTGCTATTTATTTTGAATTTTGACTTTTCCTGGTATGTTTTTTCTCTTAACTCTTTCGTCCTCTTTTGCTATATGTGAAATTTAGGTTTTTTCGTTTTTGGATCATCCCAATCTTTGCAAGGCTGCCAGGGTTTGTAAACAGTGGCGAAGTGCAAGTGCTCATGAAGATTTCTGGAAAAGCTTGAATTTTGAAGATCGTATCATTTCTGTGGAACAATGTGAGTCTCTATATATGTTGTAGTAAGCTATTTTCCCTTTTCTTTATTAGTTTTATGTTGTGCCCTGTAGGTGAGTCTTCTACTAGTGAAAGCATATTTATCAATCCCTGAGAGTTGTGCGAAATAACTGGTCTCATATCCCTGAATAAATGCTATAACAGGATGGATGTTTTACCCAAATTGTAGATCCAACATAAAGATTTTGTCATATACGAGTAAATGGTAAAATTAAATAAAAAAAATCTGAAATTAAAGCCATATTCATCATTTAGTTTGACAATTGAAAGTACTATGTTGAGCAACAGAGCATGTGGGTGAAACTGTGAAAATGAATAAGCCCCTCAAACTTCAATAGAGAGTGAGTGTGGCAAAAATAAAAATTAAAAACGAAGTTAAGTCATTCATTAGCATAACGAAGTAGTAAGTTGACCAACAGAACTAAGTTGACGAAAATGAATAAACGAGAACGAACCTCTCATGCTCCAATAGAGAGTGTACAGGGACCTCAAGCTTGTGAGGGTGAACAGTGAACGAGATGAACTCAGGTTATGAAAGAGCAGGCTTTTCTGATGCAACATATGCTGGGAAAATTACGAAGAGAAGAAAATTGGTACTAAAAAATCAGACAGTGGGAGAAAAATTGGGTCACTTTAACTTCTTAGTGACATCCATCTGCCTCATGCTGTTAGGGAACTATTGCAATGTTATAGCACATACTTGATGATTATAAGCAGAAGTCTTGCTTCATTAAAACTTTGCTAAATGTGCTTATTAAAACTCAATATGAATTTACAGTTGAAGACATGTGTAGGCGTTATCCCAATGCCACAGCAGTGAGCATATCTGGTTCTGCTATTTACTTGCTTGTCATGCGGGCTATCTCTTCATTAAGGTAGGTATTCTAAATGCGGTATTGCAATCAATCAAGTTATGTGCTGGACGCCAGCTCTGATTTGTTTTCTTCATTTTCAGGAATCTTGAGGTTCTAACATTAGGAAGAGGACAAATAGCTGATACTTTTTTCCATGCTTTAGCTGATTGTTCTATGCTAAAAAAGTTGAATATCAACGATTCTACACTTGGCAATGGCATTCAAGAGATAACTATAAATCATGACAGAATGTGTCATCTTCAATTAACAAAATGCCGTGTGATGCGAATAGCAGTCAGGTAAATATGCGCTTTGGTTTAACTGACATTTATGGGCCACTTTGCTACTGTATATTGATTATTTGTTCTTTTTTCAGGTGCCCACAGCTGGAAACTATGTCATTGAAGCGCAGTAACATGGCACAGGTTGTACTCAATTGTCCACTTTTGCATGAGCTTGATATAGGCTCTTGCCACAAACTTCCTGATGCTGCAATACGAGCTGCTGCAACTTCGTGCCCACAACTTGTTTCACTGGACATGTCAAATTGTTCTTGTGTCAGTGATGAAACTCTGCGTGAAATAGCATTGAGTTGTGCTAACCTTAGTTTTCTCGATGCATCATACTGCCCAAACATATCTCTGGAGGTGTGCTATAGAGTCTATAATAACATTTTCATGTATAGATTAAAGAAGAGTATATGACTTTGTTTGACATGGTTGCTCACTTGTTTGTTTTTTCTTTGAAGTCTGTTAGACTGCCGATGTTGACAGTTCTAAAGCTTCATAGTTGTGAGGGGATCACTTCTGCCTCAATGGCTGCAATAGCTCATAGTGATATGTTGGAGGTATGATATGTGTCTAGGTAGTAGAAATTAGTGATGTGTCTGAATTACTGAGTATAGACTTCTAAGAAGAATAAATGGCGCCACTCTGCTACTGCAGGTTTTGGAGCTTGATAATTGTAGCCTGTTGACATCAGTATCATTGGATCTTCCCCGTTTGCAGACTATTAGATTGGTACACTGTCGCAAGTATGTTTCTTGTTTTATTTTTCACCCTGGAAAAAGTGTTGTAATTATATTGTTGGTCTTTGCCTTTCTCAGTTGCTCGTGTAATTGTTGTTTGACTCCACAACCCTTTCCTATTTTTGGGCATGGTATTTTCTAATTTATTTTCTTGAATTATTTAATTGGCAGGTTTGCCGATTTAAACTTGAGGACTATGATGCTTTCTAATATTCTGGTATCAAACTGTCCTGCACTTCATCGTATCAATATCACTTCAAATTCACTTCAAGTATGTATTGTAATTAAGTCTGCGGTTTTTCCTTCATGCCATTTATTGTTAGTTCTGTAAAGGATGGACTTTGTGGTGATGCAGAAACTAGCATTGCAAAAGCAAGAAAGTTTAACCACCTTAGCCCTACAATGTCAATCTTTACAAGAAGTGGACCTCTCAGAGTGTGAATCTTTGACGAACTCTATATGTGATGTTTTTAATGATGTTGGAGGATGCCCCATGCTGAAATCACTAGTTCTAGCTAATTGTGAGGTACTTTGAAATATGTCCCCTTTTTGTGACACATTCTAGATCAGTTTCCATGATCTATCCTAGTACTCTATACTGAAAATTACAGGGGTTTTGTGCTACATGTTGGTGCTATTTATCATATTCTACTTGTGTTTAAGAGGCTACATATCTAGGTGTTTCATTTCATATCATTTATAATTTTATATCAAATTATGCCTTTCAACTTTTCTGCTGGTTGCACTTGCGAGAGATTAGTGTCGTTTGAATTCCTGCTTTTGCTTATAGCTGATTTTATTGGTGAAATGTTCTGGATTTTCTTTCTCCCTTTTTACTGAACTTTGGTGTTTTACTGAATTTAGAGCTTGACCTCAGTTCGGTTCTTCAGCACCTCTTTGGTCAGTCTTTCCCTTGCTGATTGTAGGGCAATCACTACTCTGGAGCTCACATGCCCTAACCTTGAGAAAGTAATTTTGGATGGCTGTGATCATTTAGAAAGAGCATCCTTTTGTCCTGTAAGTTGTATTCATTTCTTAGTTACTTTATAGACTTTGAAAGTTGAATTTTTTTAATTTGATCATTTAACTAAATATGTTAAATCTATAATTGAAATTGAACTTTAACATTAAATTTGCATGTGGATTTTGCTGTTTCATGCTTTAAGAACAAGTCATGTTTGTGCACTTTCCAGTCAAAGGGGATGCTTTTGGTTTAAGGCTTAGGATTAAATGCACATAGTAATGTTTGTGGTATGTGTGATATAGTTGCTAAATTCATTACTTTATCTGCTTAGGTTGGTCTTCGATCTCTCAATTTAGGAATATGTCCAAAATTAAATATACTCAGCATAGAAGCCATGGTTATGGTCTCACTTGAGCTGAAAGGATGTGGTGTACTGTCTGAAGCATCAGTTAATTGTCCTCTCTTGACATCTTTGGATGCTTCATTTTGCAGGTGAGGTTTCACTTATTATTTGCTTTGGCATCCTTCTTGTATGTGGACTGATGTTTATATTTTTGGTGCAGCCAACTGACAAATGAATGCTTGTCTGCAACAACTGCCTCTTGCCCAATGATTGAATCGTTAATATTGATGTCATGCTCATCAATTGGTTTGGATGGACTTTGTTCTTTGCAGCGGCTCCCAAATTTGACCCTACTTGATTTGTCATATACCTTTTTGGTCAATTTGCAGCCTGTTTTTGAGTCTTGTACACAGCTAAAGGTTAGAGTTGCCTTTTCTTTTTGTGCTTGTAATTTTGGCTGTATGTGATTTGTTAGTAGTATAGTGATAGTAGAGTGGCACCACAACGCACATGCTGAGGGAAAGGACAGCCAATTTTATAAACACCTAATGAAATTGTAGTGCAGAGTGTGTGCATGTGTCTTTTGTCCTCGAATGTTTATGACATAACTAGTTGGGCTCATTGTCCTCTTCCATAAATGTGAATTTGTTTTTACTTAACTCAACAAAATTGTGATATTATTTGAGTTCACTTGCACAAATAAATAAGTAGAAGTATTATGTCCACGTGTAACTAGGTGTGTTCCTTGTTTTTACCTTCTAATGTTTGTAATTGTTGGAAATCGCATATAGACTAGGTATATGATCAAATTGTAGTATATAAGTCATTATAAACCTCACCTTCCAAGACAATTTTGTGAGGTTAAGTTGAACATAAAATTCACTTTTTAATATGGTATTAAAACCTATTTTGGAAAGGTTTGTTGGGCCTATCATGCTATTTGTTATTGGACTACCTAAATATTTATTCTTATGCTTGAAGTGTGTAGTCCTTGGCATTAGGAGGTGTGTTTGACATCCCACGTCAACTAGTGACGAGGTCAAATTATAGTATATAAAGGCATCTCGATTGCAAGGGTTATATTCAGGCTCATAAGTTAAGACTTTGGTATTACAAGACCTCCTCGTTGACATATAATTTGAGATCCTCAGTCATAAGAAGAAAACAATATATTTATGTCTTGAAAATATTAACCACGACATAAAATATTAGTTAAAGTGTTGGTTTTACAGGAATATTCCATTAGAGAAAAAGTTACAAGGGGTTTTAAAAGTGATGAGGCGCAATAAGACCCATGTAAAGTAATTTAGAACCTCTTATAATGACTCTTGCAACAGAGATGACCTAAGTGAATGCAAATCTCATCTTGCAAACCATATATTTTTGTCAAGTTGAGTTAAGATTAAAGTTTACTTTCTAAGAGTAATAATGAATTGAGTTCATTGTCTTCATGCTAAAATGTATTTTTCATTTAATAATAATACAACAAAAGTGTGATATTAATCTGGTTTACTTGCAAGTTGCAAGTATAAAATAGTTGATATTTTTGGGTGCTGGTATATTTTAGAAACAAAATTATTGTTCATTAAGTTTTTATTAATTATTGTTAAGATGTCCAACATTGGATGGGAATATAGGAGGATGCTCCTCATAAATCAGGTTTGGCCCATTTCAGGAAAAGTCTTCAAATTATTATAGAAGGTTTTTTTTTTTTTTTCATGTATTATGAAAACCTTATGTATTACCAAGTTATCCTAGTCGGATCCCGTCACTTTCATTCTTCTTTTGTACACCATTTTGTTGAAATATATAATCTATAGTTGCCAAGTGAATATAAGCTCAAGCCTTTTGTCTTATTCAAATATTCAAGTTGGTATCAAAGCAGGTTTGATACTTTTGTCATTTTCACGAAGTCTATCTCTGATGGTCATTGTCCTCCAATGACATTATTTTCTGGCAAACCTCTGTTCTTGCTTGGCAGCACCCTGACAAACCACTTCACATTTCCCTTCGCATAGATTCTTTGTGGCATGTGCATCACCGCAGGTGTTGCCTTGTCATCAGAGCTTCGACATGCTACCACAGGCAGTCCCATCGCTTATCTCTGGTCTTCTCTGGTCCTGTTTCAAGCCTCTCCTTGCATTTTTGCCTTTCTTTGGGTAGTAGTCTGGGATCTGTGACTTGAAGAATATCCTTTCTGTTTTGTGTTACAAAATTACCTCAACTGGCCCTGTCTTCATTTTTGGAAGCCCCACCATTAGTGTAGGGAAACTAAATGGTTGAAGTCATTTGTCATGGTTTTTCCTTCGTAAAATTATGATTCCTTGGTCAGGGTTGACATGAACATTTTAAAATAGAATTTAACGAATTATGGATTGAGGAACAAGCTCAATGGAAGGAACATTACTTTCAATTATGTGTTGTATTGTTGAATCAAATATTAAAGACTTTCTTACCCATCCAAATTTGTTCATTGTGGAATAAAGGCTCAATATTTTTGCTAATGACATTCTGTTTATATGATTTTGTTCAAAAACTTGCCTCACTCAGAAAGATTAATCATATTAACGTGTGTTTTTCAAGACTAATCAGTCATTATGGAGCAAAATATGTTTCAAGAAGCTGAGAGAGTAGTTTTACATGGTGCTTTTGATGGTTTGAATTCAAAATGTTATGATGTTCATGATCACAATTTTACCATTAAGGTGTTCCTTTCATGGAAAATTTAATATCAAGGCTTCTTCATGTTCCTACTCATAAAAATGGATGGATGAATCTTGAATCTGTTAAAGCTTTGGCAATGGTGTCCATTTGTGGAAGGGGAGGTTGTGGAAATTGAGGAGGATGTGGTGGTGGAGATGGTTGTCCTTAGCTCCCGTATTGTAAGAGAAAGGGTCATACTTGGGAAACCTGTTGCTCCTCACACGACTTTCCTAGGATGGCGACAAATGTTTGTAAGTTAAAGAAATCTAAGCAGCAGTTTTCTGAAAATGAATATCAAAAATATCTTCTCTTCAAGTCTGACAGCTAAGTCCAACCATCTCAGCCCTTGGTGTTTCACCATGTATTTGTCAATCTATGGGTTGTCAAGGTCCATGGATAATTGGCTAAGTTTTTTCTAGTCACATTTCTGGCAATGGTTCATTCACCTTTGTATCTTCCCCATCTTATTCCTTGAGCAAGTGGATCCAAGGTTGTTTCCCAAGGAGTTGGAAGTCTCCTTTTCTTCCTACTTACACTTGAAGTACGTCCTCTTTATTCCTATTTGTCCCTTCATTGTTCTCTCTCGATGCAAGTATGAGACTGAAGGAGTAATTAAGCCTAATTTGTTTTATTTTTTGTTGCAACCTGCTAATTAAATTATAAAATTGCATAAAATAATTAGAGAAGAAGAGGGAGAAGGAGGATGCGGGAATGTGTGAAAGAAAATATTTATGTCGTTGAATCAAATTTAATGTTATTGTAAATACAATATCTTCATCAGTACTTGGACAATTGACAATAAAATGGTTGATTCACCTTTGTGTATTTATTCTCTTTGCCATTTTCTGATTGTATTATTCCTTGTTTATTGAAGGTATTAAAGTTGCAGGCATGCAAATATCTCACTGACTCATCACTTGAACCACTCTACAAGAGGGGAGCTTTACCAGCCCTCCAGGAGTTGGACTTGTCTTATGCTACACTATGCCAGTCTGCTATAGAGGAGCTTCTTTCTTGCTGCACACACCTTACACATGTGAACTTGACTGGCTGTGCCAATATGCACGACTTAAATTGGGGATGTAGTCGCGGGCATATTGCTGGTGTAAATGTGCTATCTGTTACAAGTTCTTATGAAAATCTCCATGAGCTATGTGAGCAACCCACTCGACTACTGCAGAACTTAAACTGCGTGGGCTGTCTGAACATTCGGAAAGTTTTCATTCCATTAGCGGCACATTGTTCCTGTTTGTTGTTTTTAAACCTTTCTCTATCAACTAATTTGAAAGAGGTTGATGTTGCATGTCTCAACCTAAGCTGGCTTAATCTAAGGTATGGTTGGCTTTAATAACTGGGTTGATTTCTATCCTTCTCGTTACCGAATGTGTGTATCTGTATAAGTATTTCATTCTCTTGAAAAATACTCTCTTATGTGTATGGGCTGTCTGTGGGCCCAGAATCTCTTGTAGTCTGTATATAGATAGACCTTTGTGTAACAACTGTAATATAATTCTGTTTTAATTTTTTTATAAAACGATCATGCTTTTCTCTCTTATCTGTAGATAAATTATATCACTCCTAACAGTTATTAATGTTTAAACTTTTCTTTTCAGCAATTGTTACTCTTTGGAAGTTTTGAAACTAGATTGTCCAAGATTGACCAGTCTATTCCTCCAGGTAATTTTTTTTGCTCTTCCAATTAAAAGAGATTGTTGCACTCATTATATATTTAGTTCTTGCTGGGAAATTTTGTTCCAGCCGTGCTTGTGAGTATGCTTAGGCAATGTGTGTTAGGTTGTATGCATTACAGCTGTCACAAACTATCATGTGAATTTTTTCCGTTGTGTGGGATCTGTTTTTAGACTGCAAGCATTTTCAAAATGTTTGCAAGCAGGGTTGGCCTGGCCCACTTGAAATTAAGCACGAATGGATGTGTTTGGGCTGAGTGACATGACAAATGGAAATACATCTTAAATTTATATTAATTCTGGCAACACATCTATTGATTCATTACTGTACACCATAAATTGCTTGCTTTATTAAATGTACTAACTTTTTTGATGGAGTTTTAGTCTTGCAACATTGATGAAGAAGCAGTAGAGACTGCTATAACCAAATGCGCTATGCTGGAGACTCTTGATGTTCGCTTCTGTCCAAAGGTGATAGCGATCAGCAGTACCGTGTGCACTAATCTTTAATTAATTGTATCCTGTTACCCATTTCATACATGATGGAATATCTTTTTTTTTATTAATTGGTATATTTTTTGTGCTTTACAGATTAGCTCAACGAGCATGGGAAGATTGCGTGCAGCATGTCCTAATTTGAAGCGTATATTCAGCAGCTTGTCAACTTCATAAACATAACCAAGGATCTTCTAATTTACTAGTGGTTTTCACTTGAAGTGAAGACACACTTGGTAATAAATCTGGTTATTTCCAAAATGTGTTGTAAATGGTCAACTTGTTATTGTTCTGTATGTTTGTCATACATAGAAATCAGGTTATATTTTTCGGATTGTTGTAATAAGCAGTCGTTCCTATACTTGAGCTCTTGTAAATTTTACATTTCAATTTTTGTTTATACATATTTGACTCTAAAATAGTGTAACCTTTTTTCTTGGTTGTAAATAGGGGATCTGATCCATTGCCATAGTATTCCATCGATTATGCTGTAAATTATTCTATCATGTACTGACATTTGTATTTTGAGATACGCATTTTTTTATTTTATGGACCTTGCCTTAGACAACTGATGTAACCCCTCCCCCTTCCCCAAATAAAAGGACATTGATTGTGTCGTGTATTGTCTTTAAAGTTAGTGTAAATGCGAGACACGCATTTATCTTCTGGATCTTGCCTTAGACAAATGGTGTAATCCCTCCCCATTCCTCTAATGATCGGATATTTGTGGTGTCGGGTATTCTATCAAGTTTAAAGTTAGTGTAAATATGGATAATCATCGGTATAGATTATTAACGGATGTCACAAACAAGTGCTTATCTGAAAGGACAATGCATTGAGCTCCATAACCACCGAGGCGTAAACCCCAACGCGAGGATCATTCTTTTTATATTCAAATTCTATCCATGTGAAAGTAAAGGTGGCTTAAGAAACTGGCAGTGATAGCTGACAATACGAAGCCGTCTCTCACCGTGTAATCAAATTCCCTTCAGATTACATAATTTATGTCGGTACTTCTGACAATACTCTAAGCCCTCCTTTCGCCACGTCTATGGTTCAGAAATAGCAGGTATGCATTTTCTTACGTTATGTAATTCTCGATTGTTTGGGATGCTTATAGTGTGTTCGCTATGTATTTTCTCAATTCTTTATGAAATAATTAATGAGAACTTGCATTGAAGGTGGGTCAACCGGTTTGTGTATTCTTTAGCAATAGCGTTACTTTTTGGGAGTGGTGCGGTTAAAATAACAAAACATGGTTATTTTTGTGAAGCTAATGACAAGTGCAGCTATGCTCATGATTGACCAACACTTAGAAGGATGCAGGTGGTAGGATGTGGCTATTTGACTCTTTAGTTCTGGTTGCATTTAGTTTCTAGTTTGTCATTATAATTTTTACAGAATTTCGATATTTTTCTTTTTGAAAAAGAATTGTTAGGACATTCAAGCCAATTGCTTCATAGAATTTATGTTTGTGTACGATGTTTATGATATGGGCTTTTTTCAAATCAACTTTGCAAACCTTTTACAGATATCATGCGATGCACGTACGTAGGTGGATATGTCAATACTAGTAAGAGAAATTTATAGTTCTGCCATTATACAACTAAATTATACTTCAAGTTCATTCATGGAAGATATCTCCATTATTTCTCCCTTTTCTCACGAGTTTTAGTTGTCCAAAAGTGAAGAGGATGATGGGTCAAGTAGGTGTTGTTTTTGAGACTCAGCCCCTTAAGAAAAAGAAAAGTGTATCATTATCTTATAAGAATAAGCCGTTAATGAAAAAATTGAGTAATTATAATCTTAGTTATTGAACACAAATATGCTTCGGCTCCTCCTGTACATTCTTTTTAACGTATTGAGGTTCATTCATGGAAGATATCTCCAGTCATTTAAGATGTGGCAAATAGTAACACGGGATGATGATTACTCGCCAAATATTAAGCGGTTTCGTGTGTTTCTTCATAAACACGAGACGTTGCTGCATATCTTACTACATAGTTGGTTCATGGTATCTTGTTACACAGACGCTTTACACTTCAACACTAGAAATAGGACTACAAGAATTAAAACAATACCTCCAGAAGAACCACCAACTCTATAAATCCAGTGGCGATCAAACCTGGTGAAGTTCCCGTCAAGAAAAGCTGATAAAGCTATGGCTAAAATCAATACAAAGAGCAGCAAGGGCAACAGAGACGCAAAGTTTATGGATTGCTCATCATCTAACTCACTCTCTGCTCTGTGGTCTATATAGAGAGGAGAAGCCACTGCCAGAACCACCAAGCTTATCGCTGCCACTCTCTCATAAGACGAAAGTCTGCTCCTCCTTCTGCTTTCTCCAACTTCCATTCCGAAGGTAGACGATGAATAAATTACCTTGGTTCTCACGGATCTTGCCTTTCTTATGCTAAAATATGTATGGTGGAACTGCCACACAAAATGTTAATGTGGTGAAGGGAATCCTGCTTTTTCAAAGTAAACATTAAATGGCATTGGATGCACTCAAATATTCCTTTTTCATTCGATTAGCGGAATCAAAAATATACCAGATTTTAACTTAATGTCCTCTTCATTCTCTTCTTTTTACACCACGTCCACAGACCATTTTACTATGCTCTGTTTCTATTTAACAGGTATCTGCATCCATGCTATTTCAAAAGGAAAGCACTATAATGTGCACTCTTCATTCATTTATATGCCATCTGGAATGAGTAGATATCATAAGCTAATACACTTATTTGGTGAATGAGAATAAGAGATAGATTTTAGTGGAAAGTGAGGGAGATTCTTACCTGCAGGAAGGAACCTCTTAACTCTAGAAAGAGTGCGTGTCTTGCGCAAGACACAAGACAAGGATTGGACCGGCTGTTACAGTGTATGGATGTGAACAAGATTCTCCACTGTAAAAGCTCAATATTAGGTGGGGCTGCAACATTATGTGGAATCTGATACTATTTCTTCTGCTATGCATGTCCATTACAAGGAACTTTCTTTTTAAAAAAAAATTCAAACTGAACCATGCATAATTATATTCATATATTTTGTCAAAGTTGGAGGGGATGCTTGAGTTGTTATAAATTTCCTGATATGTGTTCAATTCCAACAGATAAAATATATATATATATTCATACATCTTTCTAAAAATATCATATTCACGCCTTTCATAAGATGTTGATTGAAACTTGCTATTCAACTCTTGGAGAGAAATGTGAGTATTATAATATAACACAGAAATATAAAAATATGGTGTTTCATATGAACGATCTTTTATGAAGAAGTTTTTCATTTTCATTTTTAAAATTATTCTTTCAAACCAATAAGTAAAACTTACATTTTTTTGCAAGCTTTTATTAGTTTTAAAATTCATTTAAATATTATAATATTTTTAAACATAAAAACCCTTAAATATTATTGTTATGCAATCATTCCAGTGTATCATGGTAGGATTTTGCACACTTTTCCTCATTTATAAGGGACGATCCCTGATTCAAAAGTCTTACTCCAGACATAACAAAACAAATCCTTAGGTAGCAATCAAGCATCACAGTTAACTTTGCATGAGAAGAATGATAACTTCAAACTAGCTTTTGTCATACTTCCCTATCAAAATTGAAACTTCACAACAAGTATCATTAAAATATAATCATCACAGTTAAAGAAGAACACGAAAAAGAAACATTTAAGAAAGTAGATGAAAGTTTAGTGTTTGACAGAAACATCAGAGTATGACATATCAGTCAGCAGCAGCAGCATCTGCCCCAGATTCCCCCATATGCCCATTCCCACATCCATCTTCATTGCCACTCATCAATAACATATGAGCTACACTCATCACAGCTTCATTGCTACCAACCATGCTGCCTCCATCAACAACATTGCTGTCACCACCATCACCAACAAAACCTCTTGCTTTGGTTTTCACCTTGTAATTAGGCTTCACATGTTTCTCCAAATCTTCCACTTTGCTTTCCTTTCTCTTCCTGTGGCGCCCTCTGATGCAGAAACAGATGCTTTTGCTTTTCATCTTTCGAGAAAAAAAGTTTAATTGATAATGGTTATCACAAAAAGAAAAGAAATTAAAACAGACCATGCTGCCAGCTTTCCTTCTTCCTCTCTCTTATAACATAAACGGTGCCTAACCACCATTATTCGGTCTTTTAATAATGTTTTTTGCTACTTCTACTTTTCATTGATTATTACAGAATCTACCTATCATGTTGGAATAAGTTATCAATTCTTAAATTTAAAATTTCAGTTTTATTTCATATGAATTTCAAAAATATAATATACTAAATTAATATCTAAATTATAAAAATGTAGTTTAAAACTAGTTTAAAAAAATACAGCATCACAAAAAGAATCTTTTAGAATCATTATATCAAAATATTTTTAGTTCTTTTTCACATATGATTACTTTATTATTGTTAACCAGTTATACACTCTATTTTAATCTATGAATTTTATCTTTCAAGAAATTTTATTCTGCATTAATACTGATTTTAATATTCTTTACATTCTATGTATTTGACATTTTTAATTTATAAGATTTTTTTCTCCACAATTTTTAAACATCTATTCATCTAGAATGTTTTAAGGATTAGACTCTAGCTTACGCGTTTCTGTCCAACGTAATCATTTAACAATTTATTATATTCATATTTTAATTACATTTTTATATTTTTAAAATTAAATTATAATATGTACATATATATTTTTTATTAAAATAAATTTGTCAGACGTTTTTTTTTAATAGATGCTAATGTACCATTGTTTTATTTATAAATAAGATTTGACATCCACGTGGGTAAATAAAATGTTTGTTTTTCTATCCCTGCGAACATCAAACACGATATCATTGAAGATTGAAATCACACACGATATTTTGGTTTCAAAAATTCATATGAAACATGTGAAGCACGTGTATTAATATAATACGAAAAAGCTAGTTGACATATTTTGAACTCAAATCTTACTTTTTTAATTAACAAAACTTATATAAAACTCAAAATACTTTATCATTAGTTAAAACTTGTTTAAAATTATAAAATTCTCTGAGCCTCTTTTGTCTTATTTACTAATTATATAGTTTTCAACAAATTTTAATCGACAAAAATATATTAAAAAATATTTTAGAGAATCGTTTTTTAGGTTTTCTATTCTACGAAGTTTTAATGTACGACAGAAACTAAAGATTTATTTTTGGTTTTAAGGATTATTTCCACAATGTGCATATTTAATTCATATTACCTTTCACTATAAAGTAATTGTACTTTAAAGTTTGTCTTAACCTAATAGCAACTATAAATATATCATTTATAAATGATTTTGCTAAGAAAAGTCATTCTCTTTATCTTAATTATAATAAATATATCATGTATTACTTTTATCTGTCATAAATATAAATACTACCATAATTTATTTAGAAATAAATAACTAAATTTTCATTAAAAAATGAAAATACAAATTTATTATATTTTTTCCAATAGATAAAATTGTTGAAAGAATATTGCTACTTCGTTTCGTTGCGTCTTGATATAAAAATGAACATTATTATACCATCATGATTGAGATGCATGCACACATTAAAGTTATAGACAGGGTGTTCCAAATATTTTAATCCAACACTGATAAATATGCACATTTTGTTGGTTTCACAAATATCGATAATAAAGTGAACCTTTGACATAGATGTTTTATTTTACACTCTGGAACCATCGTTGTTGTTTGTAATGCACATGTTTCAAGGTTAAGGACAATCAATAACATAGATGTTTGTAATGTACTAGTAATTATGCTTTTAATTTATTTGTTTTCATGTTAGTCTCGACTTCTTATTTTTTAAATGGAATCATTTATAGTATAAATTTCCAAAACTTGGTATTTCAATTATTGGTTGTAGTAGATCACATGGTTTGTTTTCGCTTTTCTTATTAATTATTAAGTAAAACAACTTATATGATTGTTAAACGATGTTTAAAAAAAAACTTATAAAACTAAAACTTACCATGTCATTACTAGAAATTATTATATGAATTTTCTTTTTATAAATTTGTTAAAGAAATTTGCAAAAAAAAAAGTATTTTTTCTGCCATTTTTTATAAGAATCTTAATTGACAAGTATTTCTTTCGTGGGTAATTATTTCCTATAAAATTATGAAATTCGCAAGTATTTCCTACAAAATTTGTTGCGATAAGTGTTATATAAAATATTTTGCAAAAAAATCGGTACCAATTTCTTACAATTTTTTTTCATAACAAAATTTGTAAGTATTTCCTACAAAAAAAAAAATTCAAAACAAAATTGGTAGAAAATATGAGTCTTTTTAGTAATGTGCTATTCTTCACTTTATTATTTGTACTTATTCATATATTAATGGCAGTCATGATATCCATATATTAACGACACTCAGATTCATCTTTGCTAGAAACATTGTGTTTGGGAGATATAAATCATATTCATCGTGTTCGAGGGAAGTTGTGCGCTCAACCATTGTTAACACGTTTGGGGGAGAAATAGCTCCAACCTTGTTAACACATTACTTGGGGAGACATGGCTCCATCCTTGTTAACACATTGCTTGGAGAGACATAGCTCAAACCTCGTTAACATATTGCTTGGGGGAGACATAACTCTACCCTTGTTAACATATTGATTGGGGGAGACATAGCTTCACCCTTGTTAATATATATTATGGAGAGACATGAGCTCGACCTTCGTTAAACGTTGCTTGGGAGAGATATAGCTCTACCCTTATTAACATATTGCTTGGGGTGACAGAACTCCATCCTTGTTAACATATAATTATGGGGTGGCATGAGCTCGACCCTCGTTACACATTGCTTGAGGGAGACATGAGCTCGGAAAACTTCGAACAAGTTTTATTTATTGGTGCCTCATCCAAAACCTTACATTATGAAAGAAAAAGAGTGCACCTTACATTTGATGAGATGTAATAAAAACGTGAATGTGTAAGGTGATAGAAATAAAATATGTATAAGATACAATAATACAATATATTCAAGTATGAGTTAAAAATTGTGTACCTGGAACTAATGAAGGATCCATGGAAGCACGTAGTATGATATGTTACTGTTCTCTTTCTGATGGATATTCTCAAACGTAAGAGTATTTTACGTTGTTACTTAAAAACTGACTAATGGGTATCAGTTTTATAACCCTTCAGCAGAGACCAGGGACCTCTCAAAATGTATCTGATTATTCAAGTCCATCACAGACCGTTTATCAAACAATCCAACCCCATCACGGATCGTTTATCAGAATACCCAAAATTATATATATATATATATATATATATATATATATATATATATTACCCATATAATAATTAATATTAACGAATAACTTAATTTATTATTAATGCTAATCCATAATAATAATAACATAGAGAATAATAATTTTATATAATTTCATTATATAAAATATAAC
>Ga0214542_1008994_pt1 | contig 15965 bp, 6 predicted proteins | sample CNSS1metaG_FD_160096 | JGI IMG/M metagenome (GOLD analysis project Ga0214542, IMG submission 160096) | Root nodule microbial communities from cowpea collected in UCLA plant growth center, Los Angeles, California, USA - CNSS1 | ecosystem: Host-associated > Plants > Roots > Nodule | place: USA... | reverse complement strand
TTGAAAAGTAGAAAATTTTTTTAAAATTAAAAAAATTTAAAAAAATTAAAAAATTTAAAAAAAAAAAAAGGAGCTGACACGTGACATGTACTGTTCAAAAATGTTAACTATTTAACACCGTTAGTAAAATGAACAAATTGACCCTAATTTGACGAAAATGAGGACCTAATTGAACATAAAACGAAAATAGGGACCAAATTGAATAAAATTAACAAAAATAGGGACCAAATGTATATTTAAGCCTATTTTCAATAGCATAATTAGATACCATGAATGATTTAATTATTTAATTATATTAACAATTTTTTAAGAAGTTAGTTTATAAATAAACAATTTAATTAAGTTTCAAATTTTTACGAATTTGAATAAATTTTGACTAAGTTTGAATCTTCAAAATTTATATATTTTTTTAATTAAGTATACGTGACTTAATCTCGTCATCTTTATGCTTTAAGAAATTATTGATACATAGACGGAGAACAAGCTCTAGCGACCATGAAAGTTAAAAGTCATAATTAGAATCATAGAATGATCTTATTGGATTTGTAAACTTGGTTTGTAAGGGAGATAAATCCAAAAAAGACGTCAAAGAACCATGCATCTGATACTAAAATGTCACCTGGTGAGGTATGCAAGTACATTCATTAAGATTTTGGATATAATTTCAACTCAATAAATTTTTTCATTCTTCTTCCACTTTTGTTCAGATTCACGCATATACACACACACACGTGTATTATATATTCCATTTATAATTTCACAAACCTAACCTAATAGATTAACAATTGAATGTGTAATATTGTAGTGATGTAATTGAGAGTAGAAAAAAGAAGAAGATAAGGTTGAGGATAAATGGAATATGATACACGAGGCAAGAAATAACGTTGTTTGAGGCTTTTGATTTTGTTTTCTCCCACCCAGTATGTGAACGCAGAACTCTTAAAGGTCAATAAATTATAGCTATGTCCTACACACCCAAAATAGTGAACATCACTCTCCAAATACAAACAACTCCGCGTAACAAAAGTAGTTTAATCATACCCAGTGTTGTTTATTCTGACAGGTAAAAATGTGACAAATGACTAGGTTGTGGGATCCATCAAACCAGAGTATACTTCTTTTTTCCTTTTCATTCTAACATTGATGTAAAGTTTTAATCAACTTTCGCTTCAATGAAAGATTTATGCTATCTCTGGGGAAATTCCTTTTCCAATGACGTTTTTTGATACACAAAATGTCAAATTAAGATTTAAATTCACACTGACTCGTGCCAAAGGCACGTCGATAAGCCATATTATAGTGTAAAAACTCGTAAGCTCTGCTTAATTATTGGGGTTATTTCTCTTTTGCGTTTTTCACATCTAAAAAGATTGTGCAAGGTACTTCTAAGCCATGCTCTCTTGTTTTCGCTTTTTCTAATCTTCCCCTCAACCACAAACGGAGAAAAAAAAGAGAAAACCAAACAAATCAATATTAATGAGGAAATATCTGGTAAGAATCAGAAATGACAAAAATATCTTGTATTTGTAACTATTTGCAAATAAAACTAGAGACAAATAATAAGTATTTGTAAATATTTATTACTCACGGTAATAAATAACAAATATTTTGATATTTGTTTATAAATGAATTGAATAAGATATCATATTATCGGTATTCATGGATATTTGCTACTCTTATATTTTATTAAATTAAATTTAATTAAAATTAAAATTTAATTTATATTTTATTAGATTAAATTTAATTAAAATAAAATAAAATAAAATTTAATTTTATAGTTTTTGAAAATTTATTTAAATTTAATTTTAAAACTTATCATTTTTTTTTAATTTTTACTTGTATTCATGAGTACTTGTTAGTTTTAAAAATTCGTGAATATTTTTTAAATAAGTATCTAATAAATAATTGATGAATTTTTTATTACGGATTGAGCGGTAAATAAATATTATCTATTTCTGATCCGACGTATTCCAATCCCTAATAAGAACCCTTAAGTTGTTTCTCTTTCATTCTGGTCCAGCTTTAGAAAAAACAAAAGCTTTGGAAATATGACTTCGTTTGTGATTATACAAAACAATGGAGATCATTTATGCCTTGTAAATATACTAACTTTCAGGTTTTTTTCTCTCCACACAGAAAGACATATACTATATATGGCAATGGATTCAATTCAATGTAATCACACAAATGCTAACTTACGCTATCATAAAAGACATACCAGAGTGTAGTATAGTCATAATACTGTGATATATAATTTAGCACAGAAAAACCTGGTCACTGTGATTACAACGTAACTTAAAACTTGGAAATGACTATAAAAAGGTTAGGGATGACAATTAGGGTCTGGCTCGCGAGCCCGGCCCGCAGAAAAAATGCGGGGCAGGTCAGGGTAGTGAGCCTACAGGCCCGCGCGGGTCTGGCCTGCATAGGTCCGCAGCCCGCGGTCCATGCGGACCGGTCCACAAGCTCGCATAAAAAAAAAACTTGCACTTGTGTATATTAATTACTTCTTTTATGGTCTCTTGCATTAACGTTTCAAATTTTTGTATAACTAGAAAAGACAAGTATTATGTAATTTTTAATGTGCTAAAATTTAAAGAATACATTGTGTATGCGTATGAATATGATGAAAATGTTGAATTATCAATTTATCATCTAATTCCCCAAAGTCTTTACTTAATTTTGTGAACTTCTTAAAGTTTCCCAATTTTTAAACATTGAAAGTTTTATCATAAAAAAAATTAAAACAAAAATATGCAGGACGAACCAGTGTTTTCAGCCCGCATAAAATATGCGGGGGCGGGACGGGCCAGCCCGCGTTATACGGGTCTTATGCGGGCCTGGCCTAAACGGACCGGCCCGGCCCATATTGCCACCTTAAAAAAGGTCATTGATTAAAGGATGTTGTTGGCACAACATTTTTTTTCTTTTGGAAAATACATGTGAGAGGAAATAAAAAAAATAATGGGAAGGAACACGTAAGTTTGTCCTTGAGAAGATAAAAAAGGTAGTGATCATCCCCAACTACCCATATGAGAATCCAATATTGGCAGTGGTTAGAGTAAAAGTTATAGATGTGCCATACTTAAGCCTAAGTTTTAATTTGTTCTTTCTCTGATAAGTATGCAAGATATCCCACTAAATATTTTCCAAGATTTTGCTTCACCACAAAACAGTGTAAGATGGTCCCACCAAAAAGAGTTGAGAGGGAGTTTGGTTAAAGCGTTTTACATTACATAGGTACATGTGAATTCACAAAAGAATAAAGATCAAAAACTGATTAACCACTTTTTGGGAATTTTCTTTTTCCAAGCCTCGGTCCCACATGATGACACAATCACTTCAATTTTAAATGTAAAAAGCCATGTCGTCCCATTCAGAGTGACGTGGCAGAAACTTGACGGTAGCGCCAGCACCGTGGAATCTCTCTGACCCCACTTCACTCTCTTATTTTCCTCGCTTTTGCTCCATTCATACCACTTCTGTAATCTTTAAACCTTTTTCTTAACATTTTTTAAGATCAAAATCTTAGATTCTCTTCAATGTTATAAGTGTTTACGAAAAACCAATAGAGAATCTTCTTTTAGACGACAGTTTATTATTGCATGGTGGTGTAAAAAAAATACCATTCTATCTGTGTTACAGTCTGTGGTGTAAAAAATATGCAACAACTAGGGCTTTCAAATTTATTCAGATAAAATGCGAGCCATGCCACTGTTGTTGTTGTTGATAGTATGTGTTCCTTTGATTTAGATATTGTTTTGGTTAGGGATCCTAAATTTTAGCCTTTCTTTATCAATTTGCATTAAAGGTTCCAATGAGGTTAAAGATAGAAAAAGCTCCCATCAAATCAATTGTGTGTATTCCTGTCTCGTGCACTTGAAAATCGAAAGCTATGGTACCAAATACAATTTTTTTATTCTTTTAATTTTAATGTTTCAAATTTTGATGTAATTTATTTTTTAAATTTTAAAAATAAATAAATATGATTTTTTTTTAATTTAATTATGTGAGTGATTTCTTGTTGTGTCCATCATGTTAGATTGACGTTTGAGTTGTTTATATTATTTTGACATTTTGACACATTTTAATTTAAATGACAATTTAAAATATAATTTAACAAACACAGCAAAATTAAAATTATTAAGTTAAAAGGACTATATAATTAATTTTTTAAATTTTAGGACCAAAATACATTAATATTTAAAATAAAAATGAATTAAAATCTCATATTAAAATTTAGGAAGTAAAAACATATTTATTCCTTTAGAATTTAATGAAAATGGATAGGTAAAATATATTTTACATTACTCTTATTAAATTATTCACTGTGATAAAAGATACTTATTACTTTTATAATATTTGTTTTAAAAATTATATTTAAAATCACTTGTAATTAATTAATGGGCTTTATGCTTATAGTCTATCAAAATTAAGCTCTTCAATTTACTAAAATTTATCCTGTGTTTCTCCTGTACGTAAGTGACGAAATACACAGAAAAAGGGAAAGAAAGAAGCAAGAAAAAAAAAAGGTACTATATTGAGTTAATTTCTCGGTATTTTGATAACGCAACAACGTGAAATTATAGTAAGTACCAATATCACAAAATTACATTTTGTACTTTTAATGAAATGCACATATTTTAATGCAACTCTTCTATAAACTTTTTTAAAATCAATTTTATTCAACTTTACTTCAATGGAAATTCAAATATGGCAATAAGCTTCACAATGCTGTCGCTTTAATACAGGTGATTGCTTTTAACCTTTTTGATTTGCTTTCAAAACGTAACAAATTACGGGTTATATGTTTTCAGCATCACAATGAACATACTTTTCTATGTGTTCTTTGAAGAAGAAAAAAAGCAGGGATTCAAACAGAGAAAGAATGGTTGTAAGTCCCAAAAAGAGAGGGAGAAATTCTACCGAGAGTGGCTTTTAAGACTCTAGGATAATAATTTTGTACTTTCAACATTTTCTTATACGGTCAATGTTGAATATACTCACTCATGAATATACTTTGAAAACTGAAACGTACTTTGATGAAATTGGAGGCACAACACTCTGCTTTTACTATAGATTTAAGCCAAGCTAAATCATTACCTTACATGGTTTTATAATCCATTTTTCAACTAAGAAGCAAATTAAGGAATAAGCCCTTGGGAAGAACCCCAAACGCATGAAATGGAAAACATAAAATAACGGTAAATTAATTGAATTGGCATGAAGTAAACTATAGTTTGTGGGTGTGAATGTGAACTGGTTGGAGTGGTGGGCCACTTTACTTTGGAATTTTTGGTGCACTTGAGACAAATAATTTCATTCTCAAACTTTCGGTGTGCTAAATTTTGGACTTTTGGTTCCCTTATCAAATGCTATAAATAGCACACCATCAGTGACTCATGCTTTTACTCTACATTCTCTCATCTTCCTCATCTCAAACAACTCACGCATCCATCACCACTTTGTCTTAGTGGGTCGCATCTCACTCAATTTCAGTGTTATTCTGAATTTGTTCATTCAGATTTTGGGCTTTGATTAGCTTATCCTTTTGGAAACTTGTGACGAAGTTCCCATTTTTGCTTTTCAAACTTAATTGGGTATAAACTAGTTGAGTCAGTTATTTTAACTTCTTGGTACTACTCAGTTAATTTCATTCGTTTTGTTCCAGCTTTCAGGGTTTTGAAACTAAAGGGTGGTGGTGGGGTTGGAGGGGAATTGGTGCCATAAGAGATTTCTAATTTCTTCAAGACGATGATCCTTGCATTTAATGGATGCACTCTGTGGAAGTGTCACTTGACATTTGATAAAAAATCTGTTGTAGACAAAAGCTTCTATTTCTGGATCTTCCAAATCTTTAATAGATATAGTCTTGGCACCTAGCAATAATTATGTCCTAATCCTTCCAAAAGATCCTGGAAACTACTCTTTTTTTTCTTTTTTTTTAATTCTCTTGCTATATAGCTTTGGTTACTTTTTCTTCATCAGCTTCACAATTTTGTGACTCTTTCTTTCAATATGGGAGGGGCAACACTGCCACCAGGATTTCGTTTCCATCCAACTGATGAGGAACTAGTGGGATACTACCTTAAAAGAAAAGTAGAGGGGCTTGAAATTGAGCTTGAAGTTATCCCTGTGATCGATTTTTACAAATTCGATCCCTGGGAATTGCCGGGTAATCTTCAATTTCACATTTTGATAATTTTATCAGCACCCTTACTATGCAGACACGTAAAAAAGAAACCTTTCTGATGCAAGTTTAGCATAGTAAATGGACCAGACCAGTGTGAAACGGAACTTTATGAACACGAGAAAGAAAGCGAGTGACTGTGTTGTCTGTTTTTCTTTTCTGCACTTTTTCTTTAGCGGTTAATCATTCTGAGCTGTAAAACTAAAAGTTGTTCGATAGGATTTCTTCAGTAAATGTGAGAAGGCTAACTCGTGTGAGGTGTGTAATGCAGAGAAGTCTTTCCTTCCAAAACGGGATATGGAATGGTTTTTCTTTTGTCCACGGGATCGCAAGTACCCAAATGGATCAAGAACAAATAGAGCTACTAAAGCTGGGTATTGGAAAGCCACTGGAAAAGACAGAAAGGTGGTGTGCCAGTCTAATCCATCCAATGTTACAGGGTACCGCAAGACCTTGGTTTTCTATGCTGGGAGGGCCCCTTTAGGAGATAGAACTGATTGGGTCATGCATGAGTATCGCCTCTGTGATGATCTTGGCCAACCCACACCATCTTTCCAGGTACAATCACATTCATGCCATATTTTGGATAAATTTCTGCTTTAACATGTACTTCAACTTTTATGAAGCTCTTGCCTCCGAATAAAAATTGAGGTGTACAAGTTAATTTTGATTCTTCTTTGTTCTTTATTACCTTCTACAAATGGTTGCCTTAAATTTGAAGGTAATACTGAAAGACTTCAGCTGGTTTGTTTTTGTAGGGTGGTTTTGCCTTGTGCCGGGTTATTAAGAAGAATGAGAAAGCAAGTGCTACGAAGGGAGAAAACAAGGGCAAAAGGGCTGGAAGCAGTTCCATTAATGGGAGTGACACCTCAGTGAGATTCTCTGGTGAGCCATTCAGCAACTCTGGTGATTCTTCCTCTCATGCAAGCCAACTGAATAATGAGAGTCGTTATTCAAGCCCAATTACTTCTCCATACAATGTGGCTCCAATGGGAGAGATTAACCAAGCTTCTCTGGAAACCAATCCTTCAAACTTCTGGATCTCCCCTGACATGATTCTTGATTCTTCAAAGGTATATATCTAAGTAGGAACAGAGAAAGAAAGTTGAGATTGAATAAGTAGTTTTTGGAGAAGTTATTGACTTTTTCCTTCACTAACTGCAGGACTATCCTCAATTACAGCATGCCGTGGCTGAATATTTTCCACGGTATGACTTACCAAGTATGGGGACACAATGGCAATCAGTGGAACATTCAGAAACTCCATCTGGTTTCTCCTACTCAAATGTCAATGGAGAAGTTGAATTTGCTGATACTCTCAGTCAAATTGGCGGCATGTCACCTTACTCAAGAGAATGGAATTCCATGGACTTCTATGGAAATGGTGGAGATGTCCCTTATGAAGATTATGATCAAATTAACTCAATCTCGTATCCGTGATCCTTTTAAAATCTAAAAGCAACAGGAAGACCATTCTCTCACTTTTCTTGCAACGCACGGTGCCAAATTGTGGTCAAGGACCAATTTAAAGGCCAACAAGTGGAGATAAGAACTGTTGATCTGAATTTGCAGGAAGGCAATTTAAGGGTTGTCATAATTCCTTGTGGGGACTAGTTAGCTGTAGTTTTACCTGGTGTGGCATTATAAGGAATCTGAGACAACGCTTTTTAATGTATGTCTTGGAGTGATAAATAATGAGTAGAATCACCTTGGTGTGTAGCAAGCAGAAATTATTTTCTGCTTGAAGTGGTATTGATTATGTTTATCATTTTACACTGTTATGTAGGCTCCCCAGGCAACATCACTTTTATCCATATTGCCGGAGTATGTGTGGTTCTATAAAATAAAAATATATAATGGGAAAACTTCATGTCAAAACTCAAACTCCTCTCCTCCTATCATCTAGTGCTTATGATTGTCTTCACTCAAGGCTTCCTCGCCTGTTGATATTTTCATGTATGTTCAACAAGTTATAAGAATACTGAGGGATGGATTCTATTTGTCACATTGCTCTACTATGTCAAAGTTTCTATACAGTAAGATTACAGTTTTAAAATAGTTTGTGTCCCAGATAAACAATGATGCAGACCCTTAATTTTGAAAAACTGAAAGTAGAAGACAACGCTAAAAGAAACTAGATTATGCATGTGAATAACAGGACTCTTTGGTTTAGCTTTCAGTCAACTCAGCCGCCACATATGGTGGTCATTTCATTTTTGTTTTTTCCTATAAAAACAAAGGTAAAATGAAATTCTACATTTAGAATTGTTTTGACATGACATATCACCGTACAGTTGTTTTGATTAGCATCCAAGATACGGCTGGCTTGTCCTTTTTGCCTTAGTGGGGGATGATAGGTGTTAATACCTTTTAATGGATTCTATGTCAATAAATCAGCAGCTTTAACTAAAGAATATTTTATTGGAATACTTTGTGAAGTAAGGAAGAACTATGTCAACCCATTATTTGGTGGTAATTGAGAAATTCTAGCATCCTTACCACTTAAGCAGTGGGTTGTGTTAAGGATTTGCTTTTAGGTTCTGCAATCCACCACTTAAATGTTGTGTTAATTGTGATGACTGTTCAGTGCAGCTTTTGGCTTTTTCTCCACTCAATCAGAAGCCACCGCCTCTGTAAAGACACATGCTATCCAAACAGTCCAAATAACTATTCACCAATATCATATTCACTTCAATAATTCAACTATAAGAAGAGTTGTAGAGCAATGAGTAGAGTTACTATCATTATTTTCAATCATTCATACCTTCCCAAATATCACTTAACATAATTTTTAAAATCTTAAACAACTGACCACCACTAAAATTTCTAGCTAATGATGCGGGGGAAAAGTTTGTGCTAAAGAAGAGTCAAGCATAATTGGTTTACTGAACGGTGGTCCAAATTGCAGTCATTCCTAATATCTTTAGTTGGAAGTTTTTCAGGGTTTATTGTTTTAATTGTAGTCTTGAAAACAATGGTTTAGTCTAAGGTTAATCAGAAGTATGATCTAAACAAAGAGTTTATTGAATACTCGTTGTTCACAAAGAGTTTCCTAAGTATAAAAAAATACCATGGTGATTACACTGTCATGTTTCCAATACATCTTTTCTGGCACAGACGGAACCATAACAAAGGATACTTTATGAGAACATAACTCATAACATTTCTTTTTAGTGCTTTTAGTTATGTTCTATCACTACTAAAATTTTATTAGCCCCATGATAAAGCTTGTTCACCAAACCCCTCCCTCCATTTGTCAATAACAACACAGTTGTAACAATTTCGAGAATGATAAGATTAGGCTGGGATCTTGACCTGAGGAACACTTGCTAATTCTAAAATATTATAAATTATCTTATGGTTATCCTTTACCATTATAAATACTTTTTTATTCTTTCTACCAAGTAAATGTAAAACTATTTAAAATAACGATTAAAATGTTAAATATTAATCTTATAAATTAACAGATAAAATGACTAATATTTTGGGGAAGTACAAAAGTAAACATTGATTGACACACATCTATGCATTCTTCTGAAGTAAGTATATTGTTCCCTCAGCATCTTCTCATTCTCAAGCGAAAATGCATGTCAGCAATGCAAGATTTTCAGCAACACTTTCATAAAGGTGCAACAATTCCAGAACTCTTCAAACACAAAACGACCTATAATCTGATAGAGATTGTGACAGATGCAGGCCACCAACATACAGTTCACTCTTAAAGTACTAATGTGGCTTTTTCATCGCTAAGCAATGCTTTAATGTGGTTATTTAGGAAATAAATAATCCTTCAACCATTATTCTCCACTGGAGGAGTTGAAAACGAAAGGAGTGAAAAGCATCCTCAGTGGAAGTTAATTTATACAGCAGGTATTGGTACTTTATAAATTTCTTGGTGAATCCTTGTAGTGGAAGATGAGATCAAAGACACAAGTGGTTACATATTCATTCATGCACAAAAAATATTACAATACATAGACATTGACTCATTATAGACGTGGACAGCACAAAATATAGTATTATAGTATAGTGTTACTTACCCTCTTTGTGAAGTTCTAGTATAAGCTTGCAATTTGAGGACTACAAAAGACTTCCACTTCTTGAAGGGTTGCCCTTGACTCATCACCAAATATAGACTCCTTCCCATCCTCTCTTTTGGCATAAGACAATCCCAATCTAGACTTTGCTTGTCTCAAGTCACCAATGCCAGAATTGGTATCAGGCCCAGCAAAGCCCCCCATAACTGGGGCCAACGGGGGCCCTATGAGAAGCCCATCCGCCCCAAATTGTGGGCCCCCACGTGCATAATCGAACAGGGCTGCACCATTTCCACCAACCTTGGGCAAAATAATGGGCTTAGTTTCATTGTCTACCCAGTAAAATAGGAAGGCATCAAATGTATCATAGTAGTCATCTGTGCTTCTATACCCTTCAGGGTTAAATGCACCAAACTTGAAAGACTTGTTTGTGTAGCCGATTATCACGCATGGCCCCTTGAAGTCACAGCATTCGTGGAAATTGGTTGCACTGAACCCATCAATTGAAGCCCTATAGCAGCATTTTAGCTCCTTCCCTGATAAAAATTATGTCAAATATATATATGTATATTTCGAGTTCATGGATCATAGTAACAGTAAATAGAAATAGTAATATGATTATGTTTTGTTCAGTAATTTGGCAGATAGAATTAGGGATCGTGGTAATACCTCTCAAAAATGTTTTGTCCACCAGAGAAGTTGAGAAAGTGAGATCAATATCATGGTATTTAATCTGAGGTTTGTCATCAACATTCTTCTTGCCTATGTTCCAACCAAACAAGCCATTTGTGCTCGTCTTCCAACCCTGGAGTGATGGTGAGTTTGGAATGCAATATGCCATCCACAATCACCAACTAAGCACGATCTCTTCACTCTTCCTCTTGTGAACCACAATTCAACATCTTATCCATATTTCCTCACAAAATATCTTCCACCCCTTTTTTTTTTCCTATATTTTTGGGATAAAATCACTCACCGGCTCTAATTCGCATGGACCCATTTCTACACAAAACTTATTGTGTCTAATTGTTTTGTTTCAGATTAAAATTAATTTTGGAAATTTATTAATTTAGAGATAATTAATTCTTCATGTCATCAGTGACCTTTTTTAGGTCTTTTATCTTGGGTACGTTTATGTCGTGACCAAAGGCTTTAATCAATATACAAATTATAAAGATATATGTGTTTGAATTCAAGTAAAACGGAGAGGAATGGATGATCTTTGGGATTGGCTTGGCTTGACTAAAAAACTAAAAAACACCAACAAAAAGCAACGGGCGGCTTCGGGAATCTGTTTTCAGTGATTGTCTTTCTCTTTTTCCACAAATTCAAATCACGTTCACAGAATATTTTTGACGATCCAAGTCACAAATGAAGAAGCGAAGATGGATTGTTACGTTGCCAGTTATTTTCAAAAACACACCAAAGTCTTGAAAAATAGTCTGCATGTCAAAGTCTGGGTTAAGTACTGTTTTCCCTCCCTCAGATCATTTTCTCACCTCCATTTTCATCTTTCACTCTACTACCTAACACCGCGTGCTCATAATATTAATCCTTAATCCTTAAATACTATCAGAATTATTTTATTTTTATTATATAATATCATCTCATTATATAAGTAATAATAATTCATACATATCATTGGACGAATCAATATATGACTAACATATACATTCACACAAACTAAAAAAAATAAATTAAATAAGGGCACTAAACAACATCATCCCTACTTAAGCACATATGCCTCTACTTAAATGAGGGTATCAAGCAATTCACATGATTATAGACTTAGCCTCTACCAGTTATTGAGATGCAAAAGTTTTCATTTTTTAATGCAACCGAAGAATTTTGAATTAAATGCAACCGATGTTCTTCAACTCTAATTAACAAGTAATTGGAGAACATTGGACGCAGTTATAACTAATGTTCATTAGTTTCGCATGTTACTAAAGAAAATTATATTGTAAATACATAAATATATATTATAAAAGTGGATGTAGTTTTTGTGATATCTCAATTTAATATAATACTTCAAATAAATAAAATATCGCGTGATTATAATGTAAAATAGAACACCAATAGAAAGTACATGAGATTCATTGATATACAGATATCCCAAAATATATCGGAAAGAAAAAATTACTGGTACAGAATAATGTCATAAAACATAACTTAAAAGGGCAACAATTTAGCAAGAGATTACTCACAAAGCAATGAATTACAAAATATAACAGTTCAACAAGAGATGCTCAAAAGAGCATTATTGATCCACCTACACTAGACAGCAGCATCACCATCATCACTATGATCTTCATAAATCTCCACATCTACTCACACCAAAATTTGGTGATCATCGCAAAAAGAAAAGTCAAACAGGAAACATACATAGGGAGAAGGGTAAGCTAGAAAAAATAATTTGTTTAACATACAAGTTAGCAAGCAATTTATTAGACCGACTAAAAATAGGCAAATCACTGAACACCCAAAGCATGTGATAGCAAACAAAAAGATCCTCTAACTCAATTATCCGGATACATGTAAAGAGATTGGATTCGCTAGATGTATGCACTTGTGCTAGTCTCTACTACTCTACAGAGCCATTGTCAATGAATTTCACCCTACCACACACAATTTTAGTCCATGATCATCTAGGGCTATTATCCTGCCAAAGACTAAAACCTCCTACTACTCTAACCACTTGAACCAGTCTACTCTACGTGAATTTGACTGATTCTTTAGTGTCAAGATGCAACCTTGCTTGAATCCTTATCTAATTACATACACTACAACACCACTAAAGTCTCTCTAAGAGACCCATGGAATTAAGTCTAACTCATACCATATACATATTCTCACCCATTCATTTTCATTCATACCAATCACAGCAATCTCAATTCAAAATATCACATAATACATACATAGTCACAAGTTCATACTTCTAAGAGTAATTCAATCAATTCACAAGTGAAATCACAAAATTTGAAGCAAATCTGCCTCATTCTCATTCAAGTTAAGAGGTCTCGCTTAGGCAACCGGGTCCCCTCACTTAAGCTAGACTCTTCTCGCCTGGACGAGAACTCGAACAGAGAGTATAGTCCATCACTGCGAGTTCTCGCTTAAACTAGACCTTCTCGCTTAGGCGGGATTGTTCTCGCTTGGCGAGAATTCTCGCTACGCAAAGACAAAGTAGAGTTCTCTGCTACTCTCGCTTAGGCTAGAGGATTCTCGCCTAGGCGAGAATAGCAGTTTCTCTCCTACTCTTGCATGCAACATCAGAAATCCATTCAGAAAAATACATACATCATATTATCACACCATCACAAACATCTTCCAAGCATTTAAACACGAAAACAGAACTAAAAACAAGTAATATACTTTTAAAACATAAAAAGTCCTAGCTTCCCTTACCTCAAAACTGAAAGCGGACTTAAAATGAAGAAAACCCTTAGTGGGAGGAGCACCAGGACTAGGAATAGGTTAGGGAGCTGAAAACAGAAGGACGTACATGCAAAACTGAGACCACACAGAGATTTACGTGGAATCAAACTAGAGCTTCCAAACAGAAAATAAATGAAAAGAGCTGGGGGTTTGAGTTCTACTTACGCGAAGAAAGGACATTCAGTAAGCTCGAAGGAGGTCGTAACTCAAATCCTAGTAGAACTCCTGTTTCAGAATGAAGGATAAGGTAAATGAACTATGTTGGTTTCCAGAGAGAGAATGAAAATAGTGAATAGCTGGAAGGGAGTCTTGGGGATAACAAGTAAACTGACACTAGATCCTCTAATAAAACCAAACCCAAAACTTTTAAGACACAAAGTGAGTCTTTATATTTTAGAAAATAAATATGCATCGAAATAAAATAAAAAAATAATTGAAAAGTTTTATTTCACGAAATAAAGTTGATAAAAAAAATTGAATGCTAATTTATAATACTAAGTACAAATATATACTCTGATTTATTTTTAAATTTGCGAAAGAAAAATTATGTGTATATAATTTCAATAAGCACTGAAATCGATACTTATTTTTTTATATGTTTATATAAATATATTAAAAAAACATATCTATTAACATTTTTTTTTGATAAAATTAAAATAGAAGATACGGATAAATTTAAAATTGTAAACAAATAATTTATATATTTTAAAAATATACAAATAAATAAAAATACTAATGAGATGTATTTCCCGTGAAAACATATTAAATAGACGGGTTGAATTATATATTTAGACTTTTTAAAAAATTTCCACAAAGTTTTATTTGATTGAGGTGAACAAACGAAATTAAAAGTCCTTAGATTGAAACTCCAAAATGATAGACATGTTCTTTCCAATACTTTTTAGAGACCATTTTCGTAATCTCTCATTCTCATATTAGTTGTAGATTAATAACAACATGCTACTTAAAAGATGAAGGTCAATAGAGTTTTACATAATATATATATATATATATTAAACTATCCTTAATTCTGAATCAACGTAATAAGGTTTTTCTAATGCAAACCCACACTACAAAGATATAAATTTATTTGGACTCAATCATTTTGACTAAATTACAAGTATTATTAGAACATAGTAACATTTGACTAAATTACAAGTATTCAATTACTCTTGGTTAAACATAAATATTGTTGTGAAACATAATTAAGTAAACATAAATATTATTTGGAATATAATCATTATTGACTAGACACGAGTATTATTTGTACGTAACCACCATTTGCTAAACATGTGTATTTGTTGGAATATAATCACTCTTAAAAAATATATATATATATTCTTTGGACCCAACTATTCTCAACTAAATATAAGTATCTTTTATAACACAATCACTATTCCTTAAATACGAGTATTTTATACAAAACCACGATTGAATAACCACTTTATTTACACATAGGCTATCTAAATAATTATAAGTTTCTCTCATTAAGAGGGAGTTTACGGCTAAAGTGAATATAAGATTAAGAACACCTTTCTTTATGAGTAAATATTGGTAAATATTGATATCGTTGTCTTTAACCTTTCTTTTTGGAAAATGTTCTTTTATATAGTAAAAAATAACAAATTCATGGATTTTTTTGGGAACCATTGTAAGACAAACAAATTCCTTCTTCAATTATCTATTCAAGTCTAAGCTTTGAAACACATGAAATGTTCTTGATGTGACATTAACTGTGCATCTCTTTGTTAATTAACACTTTGGTACACTATATTGTTTACATAACCATGTTAGATAACATTCTCCTAAAATGGAGAAAAGCAAATACCATACATGGTCGAAAATCTTTTCGAAGTAGACGTCTTATACATAAGAAGGCTTGCTGGCACGGGTCAACCTTAAACACATTCTTTATAAAATCTTGGTACTGACACTTTGAAACGATATCCTCTTAAAGAAAAAAAAAAACAAATATTCTCTATATACATAAAATAAACATTAAAATATTTAAAATATAATATATTATGAATGCATGATCATCAATCCAAACTTTTTTCTTATGATAAGAAGTTATATGACCACCAGGTACTTAAAATATAATATATTGTTTGCATATGTTATGTTGAAAAGATTAAATACTTGATCTAATAGTTTATGAAGACACATGTTACATTTTACAGTAAGCATTTAATGAAACATTTGGGTATATTAGATTTTGTTTTAGCACTTATATATATATATATATATATATATATATATATATATATATATATATATATATATAAAAGACAAATTATACT
>Ga0214542_1008982_pt1 | contig 15978 bp, 6 predicted proteins | sample CNSS1metaG_FD_160096 | JGI IMG/M metagenome (GOLD analysis project Ga0214542, IMG submission 160096) | Root nodule microbial communities from cowpea collected in UCLA plant growth center, Los Angeles, California, USA - CNSS1 | ecosystem: Host-associated > Plants > Roots > Nodule | place: USA... | reverse complement strand
AGATGTAGGGTTTCGACCTATGAGAATAGTTAACGTTTCCCTCTCTTTGGACAGCATTAAAGAAGTCAAAAATAAACTCAAAGTGGTACGTTCAAACTTTATAGTTTCTCAAGTGTTATTTTTTTCTCTGTTTCATTATATTATCTAAAGTTGGAGATCCTACATTGAATAAACACAAGACTATCGGATATATAAATGGGTGCAAGTCATGATTTTGTAAAGTTGAGTTGGACTTAAAATCCATTTTTTAACATGATATAAGAATAATGATTCAGCCTATTCTAGTGAGATTAATTTTTTGTTGAATTTATCGTGTCATTTGTACCGAGTCCTTATCGAACCACCCATTATAGTGTCTAGTCTCATTCAGCGTGAGGAGTGTGCGTTGGATATCTCACATCGACCAGAGATAGAATTTACAATGCATAAGTGAATATAAACCTTACATTACAAGTCCAACTTTATAAACTTTAGTTAGATTTAAAGTTTGCTTCTTAGTATTATTTTTTTTCTACTGTTTTGTGTACATGCAGAGCGTAAATGATGTGTTGGTTGGCGCAATTTTCCTTGGCATTGAACTGTACATGAAGGCAAAGAATCACAGATCAAGAAGTGGTGAGAGTACAGCATTGGTGCTGCTGAATACCAGGAAAATTAGGGCTTACATACCAGCGAAGGAGATGCATGCTACTAACTCTACGGCACCTTGGGGGAACAGATTCCACTTCATGCATGTCCCACTGCCCATGTTAAGTCATAACAAAAAATTGAACCCACTTGAGTTCGTTTTAGATGCCAAGAAAAATATCAACAGACAGAGAAATTCTTTGGCAGTACCAATGACTGGTGTGCTTTTACGCTTGTTGAACCAAATCAAAGGACCACAGGTTCGAAATAATCATGTTTAATTAACGCATCATTTCTCTTTAATCAATTTTGTAAGTTTGAGCATTACTAATGAACTTTAATATTGTGATTTTGTTTAGTAAAAGTGAGTAATGGCAGAATCGTTTATATTAATTATTTGGTGTTGCAGGCTGCTACAAAATACATGTATAAGATAATGAATAATGCAAGTTTGAGCATCTCACACATGGTAGGACCATCAGAGAAAGTGTCTTTGGCTGATCATCCAATCAATGGCTTCTACTTCATGACTGTTGGTTTATCTCAGGTCTCTTCTCAAATACTCAAACACTAAATAACTCCCATACAATTAATTTATGAAAAGTTTGAAATTGGCCTATTTTTAAAAAATGAACTATAATATTTTGGAACACAAAAATTATATATTGTAGGTACTAAATAAAATTTTTAATTTGCTAGGTCAATCTTTCTTTGCAAGCATTTAGTATAAGTTTAGTTTACTCAATACATTAAAGATGATTTAATAATTTAAAATGAAAATAATTACAAAGACAATGATGGGTATTGGAAAGGATATAAAACCGGAGAGAGAGAGCGAATATACATAAATTCATCTTTACTTTTTACCTAATTTAAAAAATAAGATATTATCAACATTCACATCTATGTCTAGTAATACATAAATTTTTCATCGATCTAAGAAAAAGTTCCGAAAATAACTGTGACAATATTTGTCCTTCCTAAATGTTATGTTATTGGTGTAGTTTTTCTCCTGGTTCACGTTCTTCATTGTCAAACATAATAATAAAGTTTGGTGCATGATTTTAACTGATATTAATGTTGCAAAAACATATTTTGTGATGTATTTACAGAGTATGACAGTGACTATCACAAGCTACATGGGATATTTAAGAGTTGGATTTGGAGTAGAAGAAGGCTTCATAGATGAATACCAACTCAAGTCATGTTTCGAGATATCTCTGCAGATGATATTGGAAGCAGCAAAAAATTTACCTATATGAAAACTATATTATTGATCAAAGAATAGTTATTACGTACTATATGTTTGAAATGTTTGATAGCATATATTAAACTTTTAAAAAGCAAAAATAATCAATAAAATGGATAATAAAAATCCAACGAATGTGATCCATATGTTTGGTAGTAGTTAATGTATTTGTGTTACTTGTATTGTAACGTTATGTAACAACAATAAATATTTGAATCAACTTTGTTTTGGTCTTGAGATGTATTTATATTTATATTTTGATTTTTATATAAAATTGTTTAATTTAATTTTTTTTTAATTCATTTTGTTCTTATTATTCTATTTTAAAAAATATATCAGAGAAATAAAAATGAACACATCTACAACAATTTCTTCTTTTGTGTCCACATTTCATAATACTAATTCTACCCTTTATAATATAATTATTTATTATTTTTTAAAATTAATGGTTATTTTTACCTATTTTCTATAAAATTGTTTATCTTATTTTTTTTATTCATCAACAATTAACTTTTCTATTTATTTCACTTTATTTTTAACATTTTACTTCATTTTTAATAAATATAAATTTATTTTAAATATAAACTCAATAACATTCATATTTAAAATATAACTTATTATCACCTATTAAAATATTATCATTTTTATTTAAAAAATGTGTATACACATGCACTTACGCTAGGTAAAATAAAAAAGATTGAAATAATATTTTTATACGAATCAAACGTCAAACAATTTTCTTTTAAAGAAAAAGAAACTGTGTAACTATATTTCAAGCAATATATTCAAGCGTAAATATTAGAATATTTACGTGTGCTGTATATTATTGTAAGAGTACTTTATATATATATATATATATATATATATATATATATATATATATATATATATATATATATATTTATTTTGTAACGTTCTAATTAATTAATGCACGTAATTAAAAGAAACGTCACACAAAATAGTAATGTAGAGTAGTCTTGGGGTCCTTAACACCACCCCTACAAACTGGGCACACCACGATGCCAACGGAAACCAAATAAAAGTCTAACAAAAAAGAGAGTAGAATAGTAAGGCACATAACAATACATGGGCCGTAGCCCTAAGGAAAACCCATGAAGAAAAGAAACATAAAGTCCAGCCCAGATGGCTAAGCAGCAGAATCGCCATTTCCTTGTTGACCGCGGGAACCTCGCCCATCTGCTCCCATCAATTAAATTGATGATCATCGCAAGAAAGAAGAGCCACATACAAGACAACCATACAACAAACAGGGTAAGCTAGAGCCAACAACATTTTTCATCATACAGTCAAATATACTTTCACCATCCAATATTCATACAACAACCAAGCATGTTATGACTTTTCAATCAATACACTACGACTCGACTCGACTCATCCGAATACGTATAACCTGGTCGGATTCAGCGGATGCTTGCACTTGTGGTGGATACCTCTGCTCACCCCCGAGCTGCTCACCCCCGAGCTATGTGTTACAAGGAATCAAATCCCTCACCACAAGGTTAGTCCTTAGAGAATTTCAGGCCTCCTACTACTCTCACCACAAGAGTCTATCCGCTCTAGGTGAGACTCACAAACTCTTTAGAGTGTCAGGATGTAACCTTACCTTGAATCCTTACCTAGTTATACAGATGGGGCACCACCATGGACACCCACTAACAGGGGCCATGGAATTACGTCCCGACCACTGAAGCGCAACCCTGAAATCCCACCTAGAGATTTCCAAGGAATTACGCACTGACACAGACCAATCATACCAGACCACACAATAGAGGTTTATTACGTATACATATACATCACATACCATCTCTTGATAATTCACCTTTTTCATTTCTTTCTCAGTGGTTCCATACCTGTCCATTTCTCTCAAACCATAAATATGGGATTTTAGTTCATGCCAATACCATGCCACTTTAACATCAACCATCTCATTTAGTTTGCATGTCCAATTCATACCATACCCATCATTCACCATCCATGAATCATATCACTCATACATAGCAGTTCATTATATATTTTTCATCACAGCAATCATACCCAAGCAATTACCAATTACCCAAGAGCTCAGGCTGAAGGGTCTCGCTCAGGCGAGCCCCCTTCGCCTAGGCGAGGGCTCAAAAACAGAAATAGGAACCAATGCGGGATCTCGCTTAGGCGAGACCCCACTCGCCTGGGTGAGATGCTCGCTCGCTCAAAATTACAGTGGGTCGCCTGGGCGACCCTTCGTGGCAAAAATCTTAGGCGAGCCCCTATTAACCTCGCCTAGGCGAGACATGTCCGCTTAGGCGAGTTTAATAGTTTCCGCCACTGTTTTCTCCTGCAGCGGACAACATAGCATACCAAACAACAATCCAATCATTTTATACATCCATAACAATGCTCAAAATACAATCAAATGCAAGGCCAACACCAACAACCACAAATATCTCAGACACTTTGGAGAGTTCTAGCTTCCCTTACCTGGAAGGGGAATAAGAGGACTTTGGCAGCCAAGCGTGAGGAACACAGCAGCTCTAGGAACGAACTACAGGGCTGAGATGAGAGTGGAACAGAACCAAAAATGGAGTTAACCAAGGCTCTTAACTGCAAATTACGAAAAAGTGATAAAAGGGAACTAGCATGAACTCGAAGGACACTTACATGGAACAATGAAATCTCCTGGCTCGACGTAACAGTGGAAGCAGAAACCCTAGCGGAGGGGGGTTGACGGCTGCGACTCAAGGTTCACTAAAAAGTGTGGAAGTATGAGTTAGGGCAACTGGGAGTGGCTTTATCTGCTCGGTCGGCCCCTTAGGCCCACTTACAAGGGCAACCCTTTTAACTTAGGGCGTAAGAGAAATATCAGATTTTAATGGGCCTTACACACACATACACACACACACACACACACACACACATATATATATATATATATATATATATATATATATATATATAATCTTATTAATGATATATATAATTTTGAGGAAACTTGACGTATAAACTCAGATTGTCATATTTTAATGATAAATATCTATATTGATCAAACAAAAATATAGGTATAAGAAAAAATATTTTACTTTAAATAATAAAATGATGAACACAAGTAACTTATAATTGACACTACTCAAGCATTTCAAAACAAGGTTGTCATGTGTAACGTCCATTTAATAATTAAACTTAATTAAATGAAACGTCACACAATATAATATAATGAGCGAAGATTCGGAGTATGACGTCACTCTACATAATTATCCAAAAGTACTCAGAGGAAACCGAGGCGCACGAAGATGTCAATACAAAACCAAGTGCAAGAATTGATAGTAGACGCATAATACTCCAAAACAAGGTAATACATGGCCCATGGCCCTAAATAAAACTCGGAGAAACGAAGACCATCCCAAAGGAGCTAAGCAGCGGAATCATCCCTTCCCTGTTGACCTCGAGTACCTCCCGCATCTGCTCATATCAATAAATTAATGATCATCGCAAAAGGAGAATGGCCACACACAAAACAATCAAACAAGCAAAAGGGTAAGCTAAGGTAGAAAACAATTGATCATACTATTATAAGAAATTTCCACAGTCCGAGATGCATAAGCCAACCAATCATGTTATGACTTGCAAACAATACACTAAGACTCAGACTCGACTCATCCAGATAAATATAATTAGTCTGATTTAGCAGATGCTTGCACTTGTGGTCATTAGTGCAGATTTGATAATTTACCTCGCTTTATAGGCCTCGGTTATGGCGGAACCAAAGCCTATAAGGAGGCGGTGGCAATTTTGCAATTTCAGCAACCTATATTGCTTCAGTTCTACAAACAACCGGTGCCGTAAGCGGCTTTAGGCCTCGGTTCCTTAAGAATCGAAGCCTATTAGGCAGCCCAGAAATGAAAATTTTAAAATTGGCGCCAGCGAGAACACATTTGGCCTCGATTGCTTTTCGATCGAGGCAATATTGAGCAGTTTTAGGCCTCGGTTGAAATAGAACCGAAGTCTATAACCCTGCCCAGAAACCCTAATTTTACAAATTTCATCAGCGCGCAATTCACCCCCTTTCTCTCACTTCCTCCCTTACCAATTCGGCCTCCACGACCTCCTCTCGTCTTCCACTCCCCTTCTCTTGGAAACCCATCACAACGCCTTAACTCTTCTCCCAAACCACACCGTCGACAACGACGATGCCCTCTGCAACGACCACCTCCACAACCACAAGCTCAAGAATGCGACTCTCGAAGCCGGCAACAAATCCCATGCACCCTACACCGCCTCCCCTTCCGGTGCCCGCCTCGACCGCCATGGCAATATTTACAAAGGCTCTTACTTGGAATCCACCGCCTTTAATCCCAGCCTCGGCCCCGTCCAGGTCGCTCTCATCGCCTTCGTCGCCGCGGGCGGCGGCGACTACCACGACATTGTGGATGCCGTTTTGGTGGAGAAGGAAGACGCCACTGTTAAACAGGAGCAGACGACGAGGTTTGGGAGCGTGAAGATGAACTCTCGATTGTGATGGCAACGTGAAAGCACGGTGGTGATGGTTCAACTGCAAGTGCGGTGGTGATGGTTCAGCTACTGTAAATTCGAACTACGGGCAGCTTGCTCATAGTGGTTCGATGGGCTTTGGTGTTGTGGTGGCTGCGCGTTGTAGAGAACATGGAGAAGCGGTGGCTGCCGGCAATGGTGGAATGTGAACTGCCATGGTTGGTGCGCGAGGAAGCTTCACGGAGGCTGCAAATTTGATTTTTTTTTTTAAAATAATATTGAATCTATGGCTTCGGTCTCTCTGCAACCGAGGCAGAAAAGAGATCTATGGCTTCGGGTAATGACCGAGGCCAAAAGGGGTGTCTTTTGGCCTCGCTTTAATATGCCCCGGTTCTTGAACCGAAGCAGAATCTTAAAAATAACCGGGGCCAAAAGGGGGTACTGCACTAGTGGATGGACATTCCCTGATCTACTGAGCTGCTCTTCCCCGAGCTAAGTGTTATAATGTCTCAACCCCCACACACAAGGTTAGCCCTTAATGGGTTTCAGGCCTCCTGCTACTCTCACCACAAGAGTCAGTCGGCTCTATGTGAGACTAACTGACTCCTTAGAGCGTCACGATGCAACCTTACCTTGAATCCTTACTAAATTATATAGATGGGGTACCACCATGAACTCCCACTAACAGGAGTCATGGAATTACGTCCCGACCACTAAGGCACCACCATGAGATCTCACCTAGAAACTCATGGAATTACGCCCGAAACAAGCAACATCATGTTTCATCCATTAATATAGAATCGTATCTTATATCAATACCATGCCACTTTAATTACCGATCATCTCATTTGTTTTACATGCCAAGATCACACCAACCCATCAATCCAATTCATAACCACAGATATTCCATGCAAATTCACAAGCTTCATACTTTAAATAGAGTAAATCAATCAATCCAAAACCATCCATAGCAACCAAGCGAAGAAACAGCGTGGCCCGCAACAGATCTCGCTCAAGCCAGAAGCCCTCGCTCAGGCGAGAGGAGTCCTCTCGCTCAAGCTACAGACGCTCGCTTAGGCGAGATCGCGACAGAGGCCTTGGGAGGTTTTTCGCACGCTCGCTTAGGCGAGGCCATCTCGCCTAAGCGAGACCACTCCTCGCCCAAAGGTGAGGTTCCTCGCCTGGACTAAAATGCAGTGACATGCTAGGCTCCCATGCGTTCTCGCTTAGGCGAGCCTTTCTCGCCTGAGCGAGATGTCACCTCATTCAAACGAGACTCGAGTGCGAACCTAGCCTGCTTCTGCAAGTCTCGCCTAGGCGAGACAGGCTCGCTTGGACGAGAGTATCAGATCTCACCACTGTTCTCCCTGCACAGCCATATTTTCATATCCAAATAACAACACAGGGCATCCCACATGTTCACAACAACATACAATCCATACAAACACCAAGCGAACTAAAAAACAAGCCAAAAATATTTTAAAACTTGAAACCCTAGCTTTCCTTACCTAGAAATAGCTAGCAAAAGCACTTCGACGCTAAACAATGAGCACCGCAACTCTAAGAATGGACTTGAGAGCTGAAAAACAGCGAAGCAAGTTCAAGACGAGTTACTAATGTGAACCCTAGGTAGAAATATGACTACAAAGCTGAAAGTAAGGGAGATACGGAGAAGAATCAACTTACGTGGGTGGAAAATGAGTTGAACTTGCTTGGAGACAAATGGATCTCGAAACCCTAGAAAAGCTTCTGAAAAGAAAGGAGAGCGTATGAGGGGGCTGTTTGCAAAAGTGAAAGCTGAATGGGAGACCCTGGCAGCTTTAGGGGCCTTAGCACCCTATGGGCCAGCCCTTAGGCCCAACATATTTAAGGTCAGCCCTTAAAACATTAGGACAAAAATAATTGGGCCTTACATCATGGTTAATGAGGTTTTCCTTCTTGTACCCAATTATTTCTCATCACATCAATTTCCCCATTATCAATTTCAAAATTATATATCACAACTCATGTGTAGGATTTGATAAAACACAAGTGAGAGAAAATTAAAAGAAAATTACTTTATTAAAAGAATGAGAATGATAGTTTGCATCCCGATTTATTAGAAACTTGTCTAATATATAAAGTACAATATATCCCATGATATGAGGGAAAAATAAAACTTAATATGTCTCATCATAAAACAGAATATATGATAGTAATAATAATAATAAAAGCGAATAAAATATATGATATCTTTATCAATATAATTAAAATCAGGAGATATATGATATCTTTATCACCCCTCTCAAGGTGAGCATGAAGATTATGAAGGTCCAACTTGAAAGTACCACTTTTGGGAAATAGTGGGATGAAGAGAATCTTGAGAATCTTGAGAAGCTTGAGAAGCTTAAGAACCTTGAGAATTTGTTTTTTTCATTGCTGATAATTGTTATCAACAAGAAAGAGATATATAAGAACAATTACATCGTTTCCTCTTAGACGAAGAAATAAAAGGTGAGGAGAAGCAAAACTCGCCCATGAGTGAAATGGATAAGAGAAGGTAATGACAGCCGGTGCTTTGCTTAGGTGCTTTTCATCTAATATCATTAGTGTTTGATAAAACACAAGTGAGAGAAAGTTAGAAGAGGAATACTTGATTGGAAGTATGATAATGAGGGTTTGCATCCCGATTTATTAGAAATTTGTCTAATAGATAAAGTACAATATCCCATGATAAAAGAGAAAATAAAACCTAATATGTATCATCATAAAACAGACTACCTGATAATAATAAAAGAAAATAAAATATAAGATATTTTTATGAATATAATTAAAACTAGAAGATATATGATATATATTATCACATGTTATTTGAAAGATGTCTGAATCACACATCGTTGGTGTTTAATTGGGATTGGACTTCAGATTCCACAAATTGAAAAAAAAAATACATTTCACTACTTTTTTACCCGCTACACTTACTTACTCTTTCAAATATTAAATACACTTATTATTATTATTATTATTATTATTTATTTATTTCTTAAGTCTCTCATAAATTTAAGAATTTTTAATTGAGTTCCGGATAAATTTTGTTGTCTATTGAGTACTAAATAATTTTTTTTTTCAATCGAGTCCTTGCGGTTAGCTTTTTCTGTTAACTGAGTGATGTGACTGTTAAGTGATTGATGTGATTATTATTTTGTTATGTCACATTGTTTAGTTGTCATCACATGTTATTTTATTATTTTATTATTTTAAAACTTTATAATTTATAATTTAAGATTTTATCATTTTTAAACTTTATAATTTTATAAATTTATAATTGTAGAATTTTATATTTTTATATTTTTATAATTTTATAATTTTAACATATAATTATAAAATTTTGATTTTATGATTTTAATTCAAAAGTAAAAATATATCATAATCTTATATTTCATCCTTAAAAAACGTAAGATCATAAAAACTCAATACCAATTACAAAGTATTCAAATCCCAAAACTATGCGATGATATTTCTATGATTCTAAATTCCAGGTCCTCATTATCAAACGTCTTTTCCGATCTTCACACATAACTCCAACTACAATTTTTAATTTTTAATTCAAATTATAAAATCATAATTTTATAATTATACTATTTTGAATTAAAATAATAAAATTATAAAAATATATAAGCATACAGTTATAAAATTTAAAAATTATAAAATCATAAATTATAAAATTTTAAATTTTAAAATTTTAAAATAATAAAATAATAGAGTAAACTTTGGTAACATATCAACATATGATAAGCTCAAATAATAACTATGTCAACCACTTAAACAATCACATAATCTAATTAATTGAAAATTAACAACGAGTCTCAATTGAAAAAAATAATTTTATTGAGTGTTCAATAGACCATAAAAATTTATCAGGAACTCAATTGATATGTCTTATTGATGTATAATTTTGAGGAAAATTAAGGATGACAAATAGGTAAACGATTATACAACAAATTTCAAAGAATTAAAATTTTTGTTAGTGACACAACATCCAACCAAATCGAATTCCCTAATCCACACATTTTGTACTAGAAGAGTAATAATATTTAGTAACTTTTTGAGTGATCACATCAGTATCATCCAAAATCCAATTAGGTATATCCCATCCTCATTAACATTTAAGTCAGATAAATTGACTACAAATGAAGAAAAGTTTCAGTGTGTACATGTCCAAGCCAAGCTAATATCATGGTGTAACCTTACTCTTTCAAAATAAGAAATTCTAGCCATTTTAGATATGCAAATGTAAGAACACCAATGATTATTTCAAAGACTAATATATAATCACCCTTACCTATTGTCTAAAGAGTATTTTCAAAAACAACATCATACGCATGTCAAATTAATGACGAGTCAAAAAACATATATTTATGATACTTACACTTCGCATGAGTTCAACCCAAGTTATTTTGTCATAACCAAAGTCCCATGGTAAACATAACATGTAAGCTTTATTTTCCAATTGAATGTTAGTAACTTGCAAACCACTCTTTACCTTATAACTACATAAGATAAACCATTTAACAGTCCCTATTTTTGTGTATCCTCAGTCCAAACAAAATTTGTAACTCATTATTCCACCTTAAAATGAAACTTGATATGACATCTATAAACTTGGAAACTATAATACAAAAACCCATACATTCATAATATTAACTAGTTGTATTCTCCTTGTCATATTAAGAAATTTCGCTTTCCAAGAAGTCACTTATTATTAATCTTATCAACCAAAGCCAGAAAAAAAACCATGTCTTAGGAGTTTTTACAAAAATTGATACATCTAATAAGTAAAATGAAGAGATCTTTAATCACAAGAGAGAAATCTCTTGAGAGGTCTAACAAAAGAAGAATAGGCATCAACATTGTAAAATTGATGTTTAACTGTACTTACCCACTGACCAGAGAATGTACTTACTAAGTAAGGAAGATGTCAAATGCTGCAGGGTTGTAGTTTCTCATCTACAGAAACAAATATATCATCGGTATAGAGAGTATGAGAAATTTTATCCCCTTAAGACCAACCATGAAAAGCATAAACTTCATAAAAATAACATTTGAAATGTTTCTACTCAAAACCTCTTCAATAAAAAAAAGTAATTATAAGAAAACTATCAAATATTGACTAATTTCATGACCAAAAAATATGTCTAGAGACCAATTTAGTAACCGATTTTCTAATTAAAGACTAATTTTAAAACAAATTCTTTTGGTAGTCAAAACCTTGGTAACTAATGTTAGTGACCAATTTATAGATTAATTAAACTATTTTAGTTACTAATTTAGGGACCAATTATATTTTTTGAAACTATTTTAGTTACCAATAATTTTTAATTTATAAATTGCTATCTAAATTTGTTAGTATAGTGATTAATTATTTTTTGTCACTAAAATTAGTCACTAAACAACCATTTTCTTATAGTAGGAGAAATGATCATAAAGAAATATTTAATAAATATTATATCTTCATAAAAGTTATTTAACTTTTTCATAACTCAAAAACATTTTATTTTCAAAATTTAACAAACTCTCATATTTTACTGTTTTAAGTTCGACCCAAACATTATTTTTCATTATATGATACTTATCGTCTCTACCAACATTTCAACGTTATTTATATTAGAATCGTACGTATGAGACAAAGTTTGGGTAGATATGCCCGCTATAATTTTTGTCTAACATTTCTTTTAAGTGGATGAAAGTGAACGAAACAGATGTGAATTTTGTATAGTAAAAATTATATACAGATTATTAATATATTTATGTGATTTTAGAAAAAAAGCATTTATTATTTGTTTATATAACTGTTAAGTTAGTAACATCAATAAAAAAAGTTCATATTAGGTTAATGAAATTTTACTTATCCATTAGCCCGTCTAATGTTATTGATTGATATCAACAAACCATTTCTTAGGTTTGAGATGCTAGGGCACATTTCTAAAGAAAACTTTGTCTGGAGGACAATATAGGTGATTATATTATGGTGTATATGGATCCATAAAAATAATTTATCTTTAGGACTCTAAAATAGAGGACGAAGAAGGGTTCACATTACTACATATTAAATCTTTGATATGTATGTAATACTAACTAAAAGGTTGTCCTCAAATATTAAGAAGAATGAATGGTGACCAATTAGGGCACGAATTATATATCATCTTCATAACTGTCAGGCCATCAAGAAGAGAAAACAAAGATGAGGAAAACTAAAGTTTTTATCATGTGGTATTTAGGTTTCATAATAGTTTATATTTTTTGCATTGTGGAAATTTTGTTTAATATACTCTATGAACAATAATATCCGACGTTATATCTATATAATACTATCATATAAATAAACAACACACTACCAACTTATTAAATTAAATACTAAAATATAAAATAGTTAAAAATTTGTAAAAGATATAAAAATAAATTAAAATATAACTACTATTCTCATTTAATTTAAAATTAATTGTTTTAATCAAACTTTTAATTATTTTTTAATACAATAAAAACTTAAATTTATATTTCAGTTCTTATTAAAACTATTTCTTGTATTATATACATATCAATTAAAAAATATTATTAATAAAGTCAACATAAATATAAAATAAATTTTTAAAACAATTTATTAATATTATTATAAACATAATCTAAATATCTTTTTTTACTTTAATAAATTAATATAAGAATACATAAAAGAAAGACTTGTGCGTATGCCGGAGAAAATGATCCAAGATATTTTTCTAATGAATTTGATGTGTTGTTAAGTTGCACATTAGCATTTAAGGTCACAATGCAACTTATAAATTCACGTGGTTCAATGATGAAAAGCTCGGTATTAGATTATAAGTCTACTTCACTTGAAGGAGATCAATATATATCATTTCTATTGTCACGTAATAATATATCAAAAGATATAATATATATATATATATATATATATATATATATATATATATATATATATATATATATAATGTTGTGAACTTTTATATGTTATAGTTATTATTACCAACGAATTTGTTTATTGATAAATTTATCGATAAAAGAAGTTGCAAAATTTTCATCCAAATATGGATTTATTATAAATTATTAATGAAATAATTTGGTTGGTAATTACATATTTTAAAATTTATAGGTAAAATTTATTAATAAATTAAAATTCATACTTTATTTGTAATGGTAAAATTTTCACCTAAATATGACGAGACAGATATTGAAAATTAAGTTAGTGATGGAAAAAAGAAGAGAAGAAGAAAGAAAGAAGCAGAAGAAAGGGAAGGAGGTGAAGGAAGAGAATAAGAAAAAGGGAGAGAAGAAAGTGAAGAAGAAAAAAAAGAAGAGGAGGTGAAAGAGTCCACTCTACATATTTTCAATTAGATTGTCTATGTTCAATATTTTTACGAGTTCACTCTACTTATTTTTACATTATCCATCATTTTAAAGTTTGAGATAGTCCATTTTACATTTTTTACATACTTTATCACTTCAATTCTTATACACCTACTATTTATATATTTTTCAAATATATTATTTTTTAAAATAATTAAATCAATTTTCACATTTATTTTATTTAAAATTTAATTATAAATTTAAAAATATTTATTATTTTCTTTTTTCAATTTCTAACTTTTTTAATATAATATATATTTACTAATCTAAAAAAACACACAAACAAATATTGAGTATGCACGAATTTATGACTACATTTTCATTATGATATTTATCGTATATACCAAAATTCAAACGTTATTTATATTAGAATTGTACCTACAAATTTTATTTTCTCTGTCTCCCGTTCTCATATCATATTAATTAATTATGTGATATATGTGTGTGAATGAGACAAACTTAGGGTAGATATGTTTCTTTCCCGCTATAATTTTGGTCAACATTTATTTTAAGTGGATGAAAGTTAACGAAACAGTTATGAAATTTGTAGAGTAAAAATATATACAGATTATTAATATATTTATGTCATTTTAGAAAAAAAACATTTATTATTTGTTTATATAAGGTTTGATGTCATTTTTTGATATCAACAAATGAGAATTTACAAAACATTGCATGTGTCTCTCTAATCAAGTTTTTATAGTCTATTGCATTACCAATTAGCATTATTTTTTAATGACAAAGATAAAAAAAAATCAATTAAAAGTTTGATTAAGGACTACAAGATTCAAATTTTAAAGGCTAACAAAATAACAAAACCCTCATAACTCTGTCGAGTGGCGAACGAATCTTGATCACATAAATTTTGAAAGAGTAAAAATAATATACTCAAATTTCATATATTTAATTATTATTATTATTAATATAACAAAAGTATATATAATTTAATATTAAAATCTCATTGTACATTTTTTCTTATAAAAATTATAATTTTGAAGTTGTATTTGATATGAAATTCATTTGAAATAAGTTTTTCTAATTTCTTCTCTTTCCCTGGATATTCTCATAATTGAGAAAGTTTTCTTATTAAAAGTTTTAAAGAATTAATATGAAACTTTTCACTTTTAATTCAAAAGAATTAATATGAAACTTTCCATTATAATCCTTTGAATATTAAGGAATGGTTAGCTAATTCAATAATTGAATTCGTGGTATGATGTTTCAAAATAGGTGAAGAAGTAAATTTGTATTATTTTCATCTTCAAGAGTATCTTCCTTTTATCACTTAAAAAAATAATCTGTTATTTTATTCTTCATCAATATACCTATTTAAAAAAATACTAAAATATAATTTATCAAAATGTAATAAAGAATTGAGAGATATAATTACTAAAAAAATATGATAATCAAGTCACATCTAGGAAATGGTTATGAAAAAACATATAGTACATAACTTTTCTTTTTATATTCATAAAAAAATAAATATACAAAGAACTCATAAGATGAAAAAAAACTAAATATCAAAATAATATTTTCCTATCAAGAGAAAAAAAAGAGTTACCCTTTTTATATTAAAAGAGAAAACATGAGAACTGAGAGTGAAGAGAATGAATTTATGTCTAACTTTCTATTTCTTTTTTAAAACAAAACACACAAAAATAGACGCAAGAGTGTAAATGTATATAATACGTGAGAAACTTAAAATGAAAGAACAAAAAAATATCTCAATAAATTTTATTATTCTTTATTATATTTAATTTTTTATTTTATTACTTATTAACATTAAATATTGTATTTTATAAAAATAATAGAAATTAATCTCAAAAAATATTTTAAAAACATTTTAAAAAAATTTTAATATTTTTTTAAATATTTAAAAAATCTTGGGGGGACCATGGCCCCCTAAAGACCTTCTAAGGTCCGCCATTGACTCTACCGCTTGGTTTGTGTTGGAAATAATGCAAGTATGAGTCAAAATGTCATATGGAGTAGAAAAGATAAAGTTAAACATTAAATAAGATGAAAAATTTATGAACCCATTCATTGGCGAAACTACATGGTGACAGAGGGGAGCCATGGCTCCCCCAATTTTTTTTTTTTGAATTTTTTTTATATATATTTATATATTTTTTAAAATTATATTTATATATTATTTATATTAAGTTTATATTATGAAAAATTATAATAAAAGATAAAATAAAAAAATTTAATGGAGA
>Ga0214542_1008976_pt1 | contig 15994 bp, 8 predicted proteins | sample CNSS1metaG_FD_160096 | JGI IMG/M metagenome (GOLD analysis project Ga0214542, IMG submission 160096) | Root nodule microbial communities from cowpea collected in UCLA plant growth center, Los Angeles, California, USA - CNSS1 | ecosystem: Host-associated > Plants > Roots > Nodule | place: USA... | reverse complement strand
TATATATATATATATATATATATATCCACCTACTCCACGATGAATTAATCTCAATCTCAATCTTCTTTTTCCATTGACATGAATAATATCTCCCTCGCATAGAAAGAATGATCTTTGTCTCTCTTAAAATAAACACATAAACGAGTACAAGCATTCTTATATATGTATATTATGTATATATAAGGCATCAAAGGCAATTATCTATTTTCTCATCATTAGTACATGATAAATTATATCTCTTCCTCCTGATAAATATGTAATCGTTGTTAAAATAATAATAATGATAATTATCACTATTATTATTATTATATAATAAAGAAAATTATTATAATTAAGAATACATTTTTTTTGGAAATTATTCTCAATTGTACCTTTCTTTACATATAAATGTTTATTACTAGCATAACTATATAAAATATTTCATTATTACCATTTTAAATCTTTATCTAAACAAATCATTTTTATTTTCTTATTTTACCAAAAAAAAAAATCGAAATAAAAAATAATATGCAATTCCAACACTACTGTATATATGTTTAGGAAAACAAAAATTCATAAAATAATTAGTCATTAAAATAAAAATATATTAAATTATAGCATATCTAAATAATGTATAATAGACACCTTTTAATTTTTTATGTTTCAATACTTTATTATATTTTAACATTAGAACATTTTGAATATTATATTATGACTTAATTAATAATTTTGATTTTTTTTCTTATATTTATTTTTGACTCAATTGAGTCTCGATATTTGTTAAATAAAGTCAATATTGTCCTTTCTGTAACGTTAAATTTATGTTAACACTATTTGGAAGCTGATGACGTGTAACTTTTTGGTCCATATATTTTTCTTTTGTCATAAATGAGTTCATATATTGTTTACATGGAGGCAATGTGGTCTCTTTTTTTTTTCAACATCGTTCTCCGTGGATATTGAGAACAAACCCAAAAGACACAATTGAGTTCATTTGTGCATCTCTGACGATGTAGTAGATAAAAATGGAGATCTTATATATGAAGAAGGGTGATCTTGGTGGCATTGTGTTGTTAGATAAGAAGGGGTTGGAGAGGTAGAAGAGTATTTGGACTCACACGTAATCACCTCCTAATGATGTTAAGGCTAATTTCACGGAAAGGATCACATTGTCTCTATTTAAACAATATACAAACTCAATTGAGTCTACAAAAAATAATAAGAACAAAAAATGAATTTGTTACATGTTGGCAAGTGTACCAAATTGTACAAGTAATATATTGGATAAGTCCATATATCGTCTCCCACGGTGACTAATGTGATTTAAATTTAATGGATTGTTTGCTAATAAGGATACAAAGAAGAAAACATTTTTAGGTTTAAATAAAAGATAAATATAAAATTAAATGTGAAGAATAAATAGAAATGGGCACAATGGAAACAAATAACTTGATTTAGAAAATATAAGATAAAAACTTCATCGGGATTGGGTTTCCATTCAAAGGAAAACACTAACAATATATTCCTATTTCTATTTCTCACACTCAACATCGTTTGTAACATGCCTTGATTTCATCGCAGAGAAGCCTAAACTAAAATAATAAAAACTTTATGTCTAGCAATTTTTCTATTACATTTGCATTAATGGCCAATATGATGATGCTTAAGAATGACTAGTAACCACATATATGTCTAGCATGTGAAATCAATAGTTGTTTTATCCTACTTAGGTTTCCCAAGCTATCTTTCGGATCAGTCGGTACTCCCACATTTGTACCTTATCTAGAACATGTAATTAAAGATCATAATCTGGGTTTCCAAATTATCTTTCAGATCAATTTGGACTCCCGCATTTGCAAAATTAATAGATTATACTGTTAAAACAAGAATAAAACATAGATTGTGGAAAAAGGATTATATTGAATGAAGAATTCACAGAGAATTAAGAATACATTACACCCAATCTTATGAATGAGGGAGTTAGTTACTCTTGAATAAAATGATTTTCATTTATCCATTTCAATCCCCAATCAGTATAAGAAATAATATCCAAACAATTGAAACTTGTGTTGGTTATATTCCTTTTGAAGAATTCAATTGTAAGAATATTGTAATATCTTGAATTATTGGAATGCCAAGCTAAGGTTGTCTTGATTAATTGGATGTAGCTCCATTGGAGTGAACCAATATAAAATTCGTCTGCATTGTATTTTATTTTCTGCAAATTTAAAGTTCTAGTTCATTTTTAAAGAAAGCAATAAATTTAATTAATATGATGTAATTGCATAATCAATTAATAAGTTTGTGCATTCATTATTTTTGTGTTTGATGTTTAATATAAATCAACCAAAACTAAAATTTAATTATTATGTGAAATGCTTTCAAATTTACTGTAAGCTTTTAATCAGTTAATTTCACATTTCAATCTATTAAAATGCTTGATTCTGGAATGATACATGTTTTAATCTTGTGGTCAATCTGCTTTGAGAAAACCTTTTTCATACATTTTGAACTGAACAAATTTTTAAAAGAGTTAATTCAATATAATGACTCTAATTAGTTATTACACTAATTAGAGTCATCATTGTGATGTTGAACTCTCTTATATTGAGATTGGATGTAGCATTTTCTAATTCTATGTGCGGCTGTTGATTTATATATATATATATATATATATATATTGTCCGTATTAAATAAAATACATTATATTAGAATTTAGAAATTATATATTTAAAATCCTTGTTGTTTTCTTATTTGTTACCTGTATACATTATTTAGGAAGAATATGTCTCCTTTTTTAGTAAAAAACTATTAGAAAGTAAAGAAAGTAATGAAATTTATAAAAAAGGAAAAAAAAGGATATCGAAGAAAAATTGCAAAGGATACCAACGAAATAAAAAAGAGCCAACAACAAAGATATGTTACAAAAACCTCTTATAAATATTCTTTTCAATAATAAACGATAGAATCATCCATTTCGATATATAAAAAATAATAATTTTGAAAACATTGTAAAAAATGAAATTTTAGATTTTTTTTTCATACATATCAACGTGATGGAAGAGAATATATATATATATATATATATATATATATATATATATATATATATATATATATATATATATATATATATATGTGTGTGTGTGTGTGTGTCTGTGTGTTTGTGTGTCTGTGTGTGTGTCTGTGTGTTTGTGTATGTGTGTCTGTGTGTCTGTGTTTTCATTCAATATTGATGGTTTGATTTATGCTTGAATGTTGGATGAACCGGTCACTCATCTTATGTAATTCGTTTAGATTGAGTTGGGAGACTAATATTAAATCTAGGGTCCAATCAAATCTTCTAATGGTTGATGAATCAATATTGTGATTGAAGTTCTTAGATTTCTAAACTCAAGAAATTGATTTAGAATGAGCCGTGCACTTTCAATGATATTGGATAACTGCATTACTATATATTGAATCAATGATAGTGTAATTGAAGAAGATGAGTGAAGTTCAATCTCAATACGCTTATATACATTGGTTGTTTTCAAATTGACACCAAATTTAATATCTTCTATACAAATTATATTAATATTTTTTCTAAAATTGACATTTTTATTAATTATTTTTTTAGTTGAATTATAAATTATTAAATTTAATTATAAATTGAATAAAATTTTTATATTTGATTGCTAAATAGAATATAATTATTTAAATTATTATAAGAATTATTAAATGTTTTTTCTAATATTTATATTCTAAAATACTTTTAAAATTGATATTTACAAATATTTTAAATATTCAAAATACTTTAGAAAAGTAAACTAATATTTGTAAAATTAACATTTAAATATAAAATATTTTAGATTTTAATATCTAAAATACAATAAAATATTAAATATTTTCGATTCAAATGTCAATTTTACAAATGTTAATATATGTTTTTTAAATTTTAATAATTATATTTTAATAATATTTTAAATAATTATATTTTATTTAACAATTTAATCTAAGAATTATATTCAATTTATAATTAAATATAATAATTTATAATTGAATTTCAAAAGTAATTAATAATAATGTCAATTTTAAAAATTAAATTGTTTTATTTTAACAAAAAGTGGGATAAAATTAAATAAATATAACGAATATAGGGACTGAATTGAAAAAAAAAAATAACGAATATTTGGACTAAATTGAACAAAAAAAAAATAATATAATCACAAATTGATATGTGACTAGGGATGTCAACGGGGCGGGTAGGGTACGGGTAGTAGCTCCCTCGTACCCTACCCGCTGGATAAATATCTGCCCCGTACCCGTACCCATATTCGTCGGGTATCCATTATGCGGGTACCCGCCTATTTTTTTCATATCGCGGGTATCCACGGGTACCCGCGAGTATTTGCAAAATTATTTAAAAAACAAATATTTAATCATAAATTCAAATAAAATACATCACTGTCATAAATTTTAAATAAAGTTCAAATAACTCAAGTTGATACAAATCCAAATAATTGTAAAAATAAATATGACATGACGTTCAACACAATGAGAATTATTTAATTAGTGTTTTGATCAACAAATCCACTTTTTTTGATTAATTCTAAAAAATAAACAAAATAAACAAATAATAAACCTCAATTGCCACGTGCTAAGTATTCTTATTTTGATTCCATCATTTGACAACAACCATACCATAAATGTCATTGTCTATACAAGGTTTCATGTATATGCCCAATTTCAAAGAAAGGGAAAAGAAGAATGTCAAGGAATGTAAGTTTAGCGGGTACGGGTATCCACGGGTACGGATACTATGATACCCGTACCCGCCTCGTTAACATGCGGGTATCAAAAATACCCGTACCCATGGGTAGCGGATATCCATTTTTAATATTCGTTTCCTACCTGTTGCGGGTTTTATCCGCGGATACCCGCAGGTACGAATTTTTTTGACATCCCTATATGTGACACTAGCATTGACACGTGGCACAATTATGAATTGACATGTGGACAATTTTTTTGAAATTAAAAAAAAATTCAAGATTTTTAAAAAAATTTAAAAAATTTAAATTTTGTTAACAAAATAAAAAAACCAGGAGCTGACACGTGATATGTACTGTTCAAAAACGTTAACTATTTAAATATCGCTAGTGAAAAGGACCAAATTGACTAAAATTTGACGAAAATGATGACCTAATTGAATAAAAACCAAAATGAGGACTAAATTGAATAAAAACAAAAAAAAGTATAGACCAAATGAATATTTAAACCTAAAAAAATAGCACTATAACATATATGCTTTGAAAACACTTTTACCATATATATTTGAAACCTTGTCAGTTTCAAGAAAGAGAATAATGAAATGAGTAAACCAAATAGATTTGTTTTCCCTGAATTGAAGTACTTGAAGTCTATTAGTTACTAGATTTTGTATTAATTAGGGTACTTTTATCGTTATCATCTATTATTGAAACTTTTTGCTATCTTTATAAATCATTAATACTTTTCTACAACAAGATATGCATTGACAAATTATATGATTTAAAATGCTTTCCCATCACTTTTGCATTTGAGTGGGATGGAGGGTTTTAGGAAGAAATGAATCTTGATAGAGTTACGAGGGTACATACACTCAAAAGTTAGTTAAGATGATTTTCCATCCTCACACTAGAACTCCGTAGAACAATTGTTTAAGTTATTTTGTTAACTTTTTCACACTTTAAACCGTTAAAATGTCTAAGAATTAGTTATAGAGGTTAAGTATATGAAGGCTTTAAAAGAATAAAGTGTTGTGTTAAGAGGGAGGATTGGTAAAAGTAGAAGACGATAGTATAATAAGAATAAGTAACAAACTTGAAGGGCTAAACAATGGAACTACTTGAGAAGGTGAAAATTAAACTTGGAAGAAGGTTCAAAGTTGTAACATAATGTGGAGTGGAACGTTCACCATAAGAGTTTGTGCCTTGGTATATGCAACAACTATCAAGTGTTATTAATTTAGGGCTACTGGCAATGGTATTAGGTAAAAGAAAAATCCAAGAAAAGGAACAATAGTTCAGAGGAAGAGTTTAAGACAAATTCTTAAAAAAAAAAATACAATGGGACTAGGGATGACAAAATGGGCCAACCAAGCCCATTTTGGCCCGTCCTGCGTTTTGGCCCGTCCTGTGTGTACTTTCTTAGCCCGCTTCGTCCCGCAATTCAAAAATGTGTGTACTTTCTTAGCCCGCTTCGTCCCGCAGGCTGGCTCACATTTGTGATGAGCAAAATATATATTTTTTTTTATTGGGTTAAATATGTTTTTGGTCCCTCCAGTTTGAGCGAAATTTGGAATTAGTCCCTCATCAAAATTTTTGACCAATTTAGTCCTTCATCTTTCAAAATGCGTGAATTTAGTCCTTTTAACCAAATTTTGTTAAGTTTATCTGACGTTTCAAGCACATTTCATGATAGTATTTAAATTATTTACATTGTTTGACACATTTTTGCTTTAATGTTAACTTAAATATTATCATGAAATGCGCTTGAAACGTAAGATAAACTTAATAAATTTAGTTAAAATGACTAAATTCACGCATTTTGAAAGATGAAGGACTAAACTGGTCAAAAATTTTGATGAGGGACTAATTCTAAAATTCACTGAAACTTAAGGGGCCAAAAACATATTTAACCATTTTTTATTTTGTCATAATAATTGATATTTCATTTCGTATCGAAATAATTCTAATTAGTCTAACTAATCAAAGACAAGAAACAGTAATAGCAAATATTATAACTAATGTACAATAGAAACATATCATCTTACAAGACAAGTACAAATTTGTTAACCTAAAAATTAATAAAAAGATATTCCATATTCGAGAACTAAAATCATTATCTAATATATACAACGATTATACATAATAATAATAATAATAATAATAATAATAATAAAAGGATGTTAGCGAAAAGGATCAAATTGAATAAAATTGACCAATATTAAGACCAAATTGAAAAAAAAAACAAAAGTAGGAACACATTGAAAAAACTGAACGAAAACTAGAACCAAACTATTATTTAAGCCTATATTTAATTTTCTAAACGGGTTAGTAGGTTAGTCCGCCAGGCCTGTGTGGACCAACACGTTCAACATCTCAGCCAGCCTTACGTGTTTTTTTCTACGGGACCTCGGGCTGCCACCTTATGGACACTAGTACTAGTTTTAATCCTACCTAATTTTGAAGAGAAATTAGAAGTTTTTTTTTCTTTTCAATTTATTAAATAAAAAGGCTAAGTTTTGTTTTGACGTAAGATTGGAAAGTACTTACATATGTTTTAGGCAATTGACATCACACGTAACAATTGATATTTTTATTTCTAGATAAAGTTAACTTTGGTATCGTTATACATTTTGATATCCTAACTATATACACGTCCATCAATTATTTGTCATTAATGATATTTTAATTTAAAACCAGGAAACACCTTTTTTATGGATCAAAATTTGAATCATTCATCAATTATAAAACCTTGGAGTTAAGAGAGAAAGAATTATTAATCAAATAAAAAATAAACATCCACATTCTATTTATAAATTTTTTATTCTTTATCGGTTTACATTTTTTTAAATAAAATTCTAGTTTTACATTTTATAATTTTACAAATTGGTTGTTGAAACTTTGCTATACTTAGAAATATCGAAGAAATAATTATTTCCACTTAGAAGAATTTGATTTGAACTTTAAAGGGATCAATTATTATTTAAATTTTAAAATTTTTGATAAAATACAGCTAGAGATGTTAAGAGGCTTGATTGCAAAGTCTTTCTATAGTTTTTTCAATGAATAAAAGTTTACAAGTTATTATATATATATATATATATATATATATATATATATATATATATATATATATATATATATATATTGCATTATTTTCTTCGTTTGGTTGAATCTTTCCGAATTGTTCCTCAGGAATCAAATCTTGATAGATATATAAAACTACTGTCATGCATGCAGAAGAGGTATTTTCCTTTTCCTTGATATGTTATTCCTTAACCTAATTTTACAGTTATTTCAACTTTATTTCCATTTACCAAATTGTTAATTTCTAATAAATACATAAAAAGTGATGCTCCAAGACCTTCTTATATTCCTCTAAGGAAGAATTTTCATCAAGGTGTTGGTTCAATCGCAAAAGTTTGATAAGAAAGTAAAATTTATTCATGAAATTGAATATATTCTTTAGGATTATGGACTAAAGTACGAAGCATGGATTTTCTTGATTTACCAAATAAATGAAACACTAATGATCCAAATTTTAAGAAGATTGTTTACCGCAACAACCTTCAAAAGTATGAAGCTTTTAAATAGACTTCGAATAAAGACTTCACAGCGTTAGATGATCATGTTGCTATACCAATTCTTGAAAAAAAAAACTTCCTAATCAGATTCTCCATAAAGCAAATATCAACAAATTTGTTAGTATTTTGAAATTGTGAAAGGAATAGTTGATGGGATAGAGAATAGAATGTGAAAATAGTAGTTGAAAGAAGTATATTTTGAAATTGTCTTATTTGTGTTAAATGTTGTCTTGTGTTGTCTTGCATCAAATGTTAATTTACATGGATAATCTATACACCCCATCTTAGTTACCTAATAATTCTAGAAGATTCTAGTTAGAATTTATGTAGAATATTCTAGATTTTTAATTATGTAGAATATTCTTGATTTTTTTCTCATATCTTAGACTTTTCTTCAATATTCTAGATTTTGCATTACATTTCAATAATTTCATCTTAGACCTTCAATATTGTTCTATATTGTTATAGAATTTACATTATACTTTAATACTCCTCCTTGATGCAAATTCAATAACTCCAAGCATAGTGCATTGTAGTTCAAATATTGGTATTGGTAACGCCTTTGTGAAAATATCTGCAATTTGATCTTTTGTCGGGTAATACTTGAGTCGAATCTTCATATTTGTCTATACTTCTCTAATGAAATGATATTTGATTGTTATATGTTTTGTTCTACTATGATGCACTGAATTTTTCGTCATTGCAATAGTTGATTTATTGTCACTGTTAATTATAGTAGGTCCACTTTGTTTTTCTCCTATATCTTTGAGTATCTTTCGTAGACATATAGCTTGACTTGTTGCTTCAGCAACAACCACATATTATGTTTTAGTTGTTGATTGTGCAACTGTGGCTTACTTCTTTGATGCCCAAGAGAAACCTGATCTTAGTGAGAAAGTGTATCTTGACGTACTCTTTATCTCGTCCATTGATCCTACCCAATCACTATCGGTGTAGCCAATCATCCTTGAGTTAGTCATGATTTTTTACCATATACTAAACTCCTTTATGCTTTGTAGACGTCTTAAAATTCTTTTTCCTACTCCATAATGAATTTGACTTGGCTTTTGCATGAATCTTGACAGAAGACTTGTAGCATACATAATGTCTGGTCGTGTGGTTATGAGATATAAGAGACCTCATATCAAACTCCTGTAGCGTGATGCATCTTCTTCTTGACCTCCATCATCTTTTTGTAGCTTCTCTTTTACCACCAATGGAGTAGAGACATGTTTACAATCATACATCTTGAACTTCTTCAATAGAGCTTCAATTTTCTTTTGATAGATAAATATACCTCCTTTTTGTTGTTTCAAATCTATACTAAGGAAATATTTCATCAAGCCAAGGCTGGTCATCTCAAATGTCTTCATCATGCCTTATTTAAATCCATTCATCATCTCCATATTATTTTTTATATAGATAATATCATCAACATATAAGAAGACAATGAGATGATACTGACCTTGTGCCTTAATATATAGTGTTGGTTTACTCTTGTTCCTCTCAAATTCTTGATCGATGAAGTATTGATCAATCTTGGTATACCATGCTTGAGAAGCTTGCTTCAGGCTATATAAGGCCTTTTTCAGTCATAGTACTTTTGCTTCCTTACATTTGTTAATGAAGCTTTGTGGTTGTTCAACATAAATCTCTTCTTCGAGCACCCCATTTAGAAAGGCTGATTTAACATTCGTTGATAGATGTTCCATCTTTTTTGTGCTGCAAGAGCTATTAAAACTCTACTTGTATCTAAGCGAGCAACTAGAGAAAATGCCTTATTGTAATTGATTCCTGGTTGTTGTGAGTAGTCTTTAGTGACCAATCTTGTCTTGTGCTTTTGTATAGTTCCATCAAGATTGGGATAAACATAACAAAAATGTGATAAACAAGATTTTTGAAGTACTATGACTTTAAAACTTTAATACCATTATAGGTGAATGTTCTAATGAATGTGTTGATAAGAAAATAATTGCTGTATATTTTAAGATGAAGGTAACTAAAATAATAATGAATATAAATCTCTTAAGATTTGAATTTATTCGTGGAAGTATGGCGTAATAGCTTGTAATTGGAAACCTTAGAAATTAATAATTATTTTCTGACATGAACTAGAAAGATGCATCAAAGATACCAATATTAGTAAGAAGAGAAAAGTAAATATATGGAATTTCATTTTGATACAAGTAGGATTATCAAAGCTAGAAATAAAATATGCATTCATCAAAAGAATAAGTAATATTAAAGGAGATACAAGAAAATAAGTTAAGTTTTCATACAAAACTTACTAAAGATACTTAATATTTAAAAAAGAATTTTTGGTGGTAAGAGGTGAGACGAACATGGAAACATCAAAAAAGAAAAGAGACACGTACTCCTTTCTTGCCCACTACTAGCGAATTTTGGAAACAAAATTTCTAAAAAAGTGATAGAATTGTAACACGTGTATTTTGGATATGATTAAATTAATGTTAATTAAAATAATAATATGAATACTACATTAATTGTTTGAAAGTTTGAAACAAACTAACATTTGAGTCGATTTAGAGTTTGAGGTTTGTACTTAAAATTCTCAGTCATATTTTAAATTTTTTGAATTCAATTAACTCATAATTACTTTTTATAATTAAATATAAATCCTTAGTTTTACTATTTGAAACTTACTATTTAATTTTATGACAATGAAATGTTTTTCTTTAAATTATACATTAATTATTTTATATAATAAGTTGAAACCACTTAATTATATATAGACAATTTCAGAATTAATTTTATGACAATGAAAATAAAAAACTAAATTTCTGTCACTAAATACATTTTATTTACTAATTATATGTATATATTTAGTATTTAAAATTTTGATGAATTGAATAATGTAATAAGTAACATTAATATTTCTTCGAAAAACTTGTTAGAATCAAATTAAAAATTTACTTCAAATAATTATGCTTATATACATAATTTGGGCCTAGTTACATCACATGGGCCCAAAATGCTATTTTCATTGTGAGTAGCTTCTTCGTTTACCTTTCTCTTTTCTTCCTGCATCCCATAAAATTTATAAATCCCAAATTATCTCTTATTAAAATTAAATAAAAAAAAGGATATAATATCTTTCCACCTCTAGTTTTTAATTTATTTTAAATTACACAATTTAAAAAGTATTTTTTATTTAAAAACATCTTTAAGATTGTACGATGTAATATACATTAAGAAAACATTCTAAATCGTATAATTCATAAGATATTTCTATTTCTAAAAATATATTTTATAAGATATTTCCGGATCTAAAAATATTTTTCATATTATATGATCTGAAATACATTTTAAAAAATATTACATTGCAGAATACATATTTTATAGTGTGTCTGGAATACATTTTCTATAAACTATTTCATATTGTCTAATTTGAAAAGTATTTGTTTTTGCAGAGAACAAACAAGATAAGTTAGGCACAAGTATCACCTTACCTATACAAGCCGCTATCTTCTCAGTTGGTCTCTTCTCGGTTGGCACGTGTCTGTTTGGACCCAGGAGGGGTTACCTGCAGAAGGGACTCTGAAGCTCAAGTCAGCCAAAGCTCTCAAAAAGTCAAATAAGGTGATTAATGGAGTAATGAATGCGTACCTTTAATTATTGGGGTCCACGCGTATTTATAGGGTATTAATTATGTTTGGCCAGGTCATGGGTTGGGCCTTAGTTTGGGCGGTAAGTGGGCCTGGGCCCTAGCCCAGACCCTTAGTTCGATTATTGCGGGCTTATTGGATATCAGGGGGCTTTGATTTCGCTAAATCTTTTGGAGTGGTCTGATCTGGTTACTTCCCTAGTTGGCTTATGTCGTCCTTGTCCGTGTATTGTCCTGGGTTGGCTTATGTCGTCCTTGTTCGTGTACTGTCCTAGGTTGATCGTTCCTTTTGCGACCTTTGTTATGAGTTTAGGCCGGTTTAGGTCTATGTCGGCCCGAGCCGTGTACCTTAGTTGTTTCCGGCATATATGTGGGGATTGTTCGTTGTTACTTATATGGTTAAGTTGGTCAGGTACGGTACAGTATTTTTGGAAATAACTTTTAGATTACACCAATTAAAATTAAAATGTATTTAAGAAAATACCTTCAGAATTAGTGAATTTGAAACTTTGTTTTCTATGATTTTTTTTAATTCAGAAGTGTTTTATACGCCGGAACCATCGGCCATTCACACCAATCGGATGCTCTCCTAGTAGGTTGATGGATTTTATTAAAAAAAATTATTTTGAGAGTGGAATAGTGGAGATGAAGGTGAAGGTGGAGAATTTATTTTGAGGGTGGAAGAGTAGAGATGGAGGTGTGAAGAGACAATGGAGAAGAAGATGAAAGTACAATGGAGGTGATTATAACTGAAACAGGTGCAAGGATAGTATTATTTTTTTATATTACAAATTTAATGAGGATATTTATGGTTTATCAATATTATAGGGTGCAGGAGAAAAACAAAAAACAGATGTCCAAGAAGAAACAACTGTGATGCAATGAGAACCATTTCAATTTATTTGGGCTTTCTTTATGCATCTTCAAATATTTCTTTTGTACTTCCAAATATTTTTAAAATCTCAAAAATATCTTTTAACTATTTGAGCAAAAATATAAAAATATATAGGTCACACTTTCAAAATTATTTTTAGATATCGACTTTTCATAAAAATATTTCTGGAAGTCGACATCTGATTATAATTTTAAACTTTCAAATGTCAAAACACTTTATATTTATATATATATATATATATATATATATATATATATTTATATTTATATTTATATTGAGGAGCACTTGAATTGAAGATATTTTGAACTAAATATAGTATAGTTTTGGTAAGTTCACTCATTCCTGTCAATGATTTAATTTCTTTAGTAGGATGAATATGTTAGAACGAAAAACCTAGCTAAAAAGAGGAGGGTTGAATTAAGTACTACTAATTTTTGAAAACTAATAATTATAGATGAAAAATCTTATTAATCTAATTGGTTAATGGAATCAAGATGTTTTGTCGGTTAAATTTTTGAAATTAAAAAGATTTATAAAGTTTAAGCACGAGACTAGAAAGATGAAGATTGTAACACCCCGTTAAGATGCTACTAAAACATGTAAGAATTTTTCAAATTAAGAAAAAAATCTTCTTTATTTCATCAAAGTAAACTTTCTAGATTAAAAGAATATCCAATGTCTTATTTCATCAAAGTAAACTTTCTAGATTAAAAGAATATCTAATGTCAAAATCATCTGACTTATACATTTTTGCTAACATAAATTGTTCCAAAATATTAGAACTAAAAATCATTCTTCCCAAGGTAATCCCCAAGTTCCTCATTGGTGTGCATCCAAATCAACACCATTAACAACATCATTCTACTCCCGTATAACATGCAAGGGTGAACTAACTAGATAAAACATTATGTAACAATATATTGCGATCATAAAACTCGCCTAACATGATCATAAACATGTTCATAAACTCAACCAAGTCATATTACCACCCAGTATAGCAATCAAGTATGTCCTTCTCTCAAAACCACCCATTACCTTTCCTACGCACACTAAATGATGTGAATTCAGATGTGTGGATTCTTTTTACGAATGTATCTAGGTTGGAATGCCAATAAGAAAGAAATTTGGTAAATTGTTTAAAACGAGAAAGCAGAAATAAATAGGAAGATGGAGTGAAAATTGATAGACATCATACTTCCAAGGACTGAAAATAGGTCTAAGAGTTTAAACACACAAAGGGACGAATGACCTTTGATAAAACTCAAGAGTTATTGAATCACTCAAGAACTTAGGAGAATCACTCTCAATAAGATAAAAGAGATAAATTGGAATTTATAAAAATGGTTCAACTTATATATATGAACTTTAGCCATCATAATTACAAAAGTCACATTAATTGCACTTACATCCCATTTAAGCTAATAATAATCCACTCAAACTAATAATGATCACACTATTGTAATTGAAATTGTGGCAACCAAACGTCATCAAAAAGCATTTAGCAAAGGTTCTCTTGGTCTTCCAAAGGCTGGTTCCTAAGTTGCCAAATGGGCTCTTATTACAACTTGAAAATAAAACCAAACCAAAGCCCATTAATTGATTAACCCAAAACATAATTTGACCAGTCAATTTTTACAAAGGATTGGACCATTATATAAACAAACTATTACATAAAAACCACAACAAAGTGGCGTATTAGTCCTCCTTCATTTGGACCATGATGCAATTCACATCATACCCTGCTTCTTTGAGAAGATTCGTTTTGAATCTTAAGGCATTATTTTTCTACTAGTTTTAATAAAAGTTTATTATGTCCTTTTAAAACACTTTATTTTTCCAAAATTGAAAACTAAATCTTGTCTCCCAGGATAAAATACAACTTGAATAAATTTACATTTGTTTCTTTTCAATGGTTGTAATCTGTGGAGCACCTCTCTTTCCACCAATACCACATACATACATACATACATGTATATCATATCTCATCATCATAAGAGCAACCATACATCATCATATCATAACCTAAGCATTATTTCTTTGCACTTAAGGATTTTAACATATGACTCACCAAAAATTTTGCACAAAATTAAACAGAAACAACAACCATAATTTTGCACCAATTAATACAAAAACAACAAAGATGTTAAAACAACAACACCATTTTTTAAAACACCAATAACACCCAATTTTTAAAATAGCAACAACACCAAATTTTTGAAACAACACCAGCATCTAATTTTTAAAACAACAACATTTTGATTTTGAAATGACATCATCGAATTTTTGAAACAGCATCAACATCCAATATCTTAAACAATAACATCCTTTTAATATTAAAACAACAACATCAAATTTTTGAAACAACATCATCATCCAATTTCTAAAACAACAACACCATTTTAATTTTAAAACAACAACAACATCAAATTTTTGAAATAACAACAACATCCAATTTCTAAAAGAGCAATAACATTTTAATTTAAAAGAGTCTATTTGAATAATTATCTCATAGGTGATCTAAAGCAAAATATCACCTTCTCATATGGTCACTTCCATTATCACAAACAAAATCATAATTTTATCAAGACTGCGACAATACAATGTTAGATATAGAATCATTACCAACCCAAATTTTCATCCTTTCCCTTGGCGTTAAATCCAACAAAACAACCACCAAGATTTTTTCCAAAACTGAAACCAAGTGGTTCAAGAACAACATTCAAACTCTCATGCTTTTTGTACAACATACAAGAAAATAAGGCAACTCAATCATGGGTTAGCTCCCCTTATAGTGACGAAACTTGGACAAAAATTTTAGGAGTCCAAATTATATTTTTTATATATAAATTATTTTTCTAATTAAAAATAATAATTATTTTCCTTTCATCATTTTCTCTACTCAAAACAAGCACACATGATAGTAGAATCTTAAAAACATGACAATAATCTATATGAAAGAGAAACATAAAGTTTATCATCAACAATTATACCTTGATCTATTGACTCAATAAAGATTTTCATCCTAATTTTCCAAAATCTGTAATTAATGCCACTAAACATAGGGGGTCTATGAATTGAGGCACCTTCACCAAAGGGTAACTTGTTTTCAGCCATTTCAAGTAGTTCAAAACAGATTTAGGACCTTACTTGATCAAATTTCAAGTAC
>Ga0214542_1008973_pt1 | contig 16000 bp, 8 predicted proteins | sample CNSS1metaG_FD_160096 | JGI IMG/M metagenome (GOLD analysis project Ga0214542, IMG submission 160096) | Root nodule microbial communities from cowpea collected in UCLA plant growth center, Los Angeles, California, USA - CNSS1 | ecosystem: Host-associated > Plants > Roots > Nodule | place: USA... | reverse complement strand
TTTGTTGGCATCGTGGTGTGCCTGGTTTAGTAGGGGTGTTGTCGGGAACCCCAGGACTGCGTTATTTTACTATCTTATGCGTGACGTTTCCTTTAATTTTATGTATTAAATTAAATGGGACGTTACACACATCATGTTAGTGTTAAAGTCAGGTGAAAATGTCTTATATTCAATTTAATCATTATATTTATAATTTTGACTTAATGAGTAACTTTTAAAAAAAATGGAACATTGTTATCTTTTTTCAAAGTAAGACCAATTATAAATTAAGCTTAATTACAACTTTTATATATATATATATATATATATATATAAATTTTAGAATATAAATATAAAGTGACACTTATAATTTATGAATTCTAATATTAGAAATAATTTAAAGATAATTTAAAGAACTGTATTCTCCTTTGTTTAAAATACTAAATTAATTTAGAAAAACTGTATTTTCTTTTGTTTGAAAAACTGTGTTTCAAATATTAAAATTTAAAAATTATAAGTGTCATTTTACATTTACTTTTTTAATATTTTTTAAAAAAATTATAAATTTAAAATGGGGATTTTTTATTGAAATTAAAAATGTAAAAAATAAAATTAATTTCATTGTTTAGGTGGAGTGATTTGATTTATAAATTCTATAAGTTATTTAAACATGTATATATAAGTTGTAATTTTATATATAAGTTGTAATTAGGCTTAATTACTAATTTGATTCTATTTTGGATAGAAACAACATTGTTCCATTTTAAAAATTTAGAATTCACTTGAGTCAAATTTTCAAATATAGAGATGAAATTAAATACAAGACATTGTCACGTGACACTGACACATACACATGCCACCAACACTATCACATGATACTAACATTGGCATGTGGCATGATATAACGTGACACATGAAGATAAAAAATATAAAAAAGACTTAACAAATAAAAATAAAAGGTAAAAAAATATATATATATATATATATATATATATATATATATATATATATATATATTACGAATTCACATGTGATATGTACAAAGACAACGTTAACATCAATCTCACAAAAGGGACCTAATTAAATTATTTCAGCAAAAAATAAACTTAATTGAACAAAAATAATTAAGGAGACCAAATGAAATAATTGAATGGAAAATTAAGACTGAATAAGGACTTTAACCTTTAAAAATATCATGACTAACTAAGAATTTTAACATTCATAGTATATTATAAATTTTTTGAGTGATAGTAAGGAGTACAAAACTAACAAACAAGTCCGTAAGCATGAAGAACTTGTCAAGAGAAAAGAGAAAAAATGAGTGAAGATATATCTTAAAAGAAAGGAGATATGTCCACTAATGAGGAGTAAAGACTTGACCTACAGATTACAAACTCATTTACGTAAATACAAAATTAAAAAAATGATGTGTTAAAATATATTAGTTTCGTAAATATATTTATCTATTTTGAATGACTATTCTTAAGTTTAAAAAGAAAACACGATTAAAATTCAAAGAAATTATTATTCATTTATTATCTTAACAATGTATAAAACGCATGGTGATTATTATAACAAGTATTAGTACTCTTCTAACATTATTAAAACATTGCAGAATGGTCAACCATGGAAGATGATCAATTCTTTGAGAATTGGTGGGAGATAAGAATTCTAAGTTTTCTTCTACCTTACTATATATATTTCTCTAAACATGGAATAAAAATATTAAGATAATGTGCAAAGTGGTTTTTTGCTTTGTAAGATATAGAATAGAATCTAAGTTTGTTTCATTTGTTTGTGTATTTGACCACCCATTGTTTTGGTACAAATTTGCTTAATCATATTTCCAATTTTTTCTATGTGCGTGAATCGCATGGAACCTTGTACTTTTCAACAATTCTTAGTACCTTGTACTTCGTTGGCGTTTTCCATAATCTTTGGGTAACTAGCTAATTTTATACACTAGATCCGTTGAGAAAACATATATAATATGAGAATAAAATCAGTTAATAACGGTTGTTTGGTATGGTAAGTAAAAATAAATAAAAAATATCTCATTCAACATTTGTACATGAAAAACAATCCCTAACAAAAACAACAAACCCACTATACTCGCGATTCGAATATAGCTGTACCAAACATATAAGACGAAGCTAAATAAAATATTGTTAACGTTTGTTTTCTCACGTTTATCTTTGTTCTTTTATTTCATCATGTATAATATTAATGTATTTTTTAATGATTTTTCTAATCATTCACTTCTGCCATTTTTCTTTTCAAACGTAAAAAGTTTAATTTACCCTGCGGACCTATGAGTCTGTCCTAAATGGAGCATATTTTTTACATTTAACCTTTTGAGGTCATACGTATAAATTCTCATTTACGTTGAGAGTTTAGGATACGACGGAAATGAGACTTTTATATTTGGTTTAAAAGGGTTAAAATTAAATGAGTTTTTAAAATGTTGTGTGAATCATTTCTTCTTCACTTCTTCACCAAAAACTTGTGCATGTGGATTCTCTCTTCTCCCACGACAACTAGGGTGGAGGTTCTATTGGTGACAAAAAACAACTTCTTTCTTCATCTTTCATTGCTAGTTTCTCGTGGGAAATGGTTTTGCCCAATTGTCACTAGTGCAGTTTTGGCCTTTTAACTCGCGTTATAGGCTTCGATTGTCTCTTAACCGAAGCATAACATGGCGCAGTGACATTTTTTTAAATTTTTTCCAAGTTTTATGCCTCGGTTCAGAATATACCTGCAAAAATTTCTACTTTGGTTCTAAGAAAACTGGTACAAAAAAGTTGGCCAGTATTTCAGAAATGCCCCTGGGTGATATTTGGCCTCGGGTGATGTTGAACCGGTGCCAAAAAGGGTTTTCTGCCTCGATTAAAAATTGAATCGAGACCAAAACATTGGTCAGTATTTCAAAAATGCCACTACGGTGATGTTTGGCCTCGGGTGAAATTGAACCGTTGCCAAAAAAGGTTTTCTGCCTCGGTTAAAAATTGAACTGAGGCCATAAGTTATGTTAAGGTTCAAAAACGCGAATCCCTTTTGTTCTTCTTCTTCCTCGCGCCTGAGAGACGCACCACACGCCTGTTTTTGCTGTTGTTGCGCTCCGGCCACTCACACCACCACAAGTCTGTTGCTCAATCTACCTCGCACCGCCACGTCGCACCGTTGGGTCTCCTTCCCCATGAACGCTGCTACAATCCACGGTGTTGTTGTTCATGGTGTAGATTTGTGGTGAACGTTGGTGGTTCTGTCTTCGGTGACTCTTGCGAGACGATAGTCGACTCGTTGATGCATGAATGTGCGAGTGGCGGATGTTTGTAAGACCCGTAGAATTTAATTAATTAAATAATTAATTAATTAATAAATGTGGGTAGTGGAAGCCTTTATGGCATTTAATTCTAATTTATATGATGTGAAAAAGTACTAGCTTAAGTGGTTTAGAGTACTTAATTGTGTGAAAGGACTTGGGTTTGAGTCTTATGTATGCTAGTTATGTGTTATTTAATTTATTATTATTTTTTATAATATGTTGGATTATGTTAAGTGACAATATAATCATAGGATTATATGAATTATCACGAAAGATGAATTGGTTAAATGGTTGTGCATTGATTTGACCTTGGTATGGTGTGAGATCGAACCTTGGTGAAACCAAACTAAATTTTCATTTTGCTAAAATTAGTTTTGGCAAGAATGTAAAAGGGCAAAGAAAACCCTAGCTGAATGGGTAGACAAGGGGGGCTGGAAAAACAACCACTAAGTAATCTTCAATGGCAATTAAGCTAGCTTAATGTCATTTTCGTTTTTATATCGGCATTGTCAATTAAGACCACTTTTAGTGACCAATTAAGGAGAAAGAGAGAGTGTTTCTGGCTGCCATTGTTCTGGAAAAATTGAGAGAGAATTCAGAAAGAGAAATTGGTGCTGTGAGTGAAGCATAGTGGTGGAATTGAGGAGAAGTAAGGCAAGCCATTAGTGATCAAGGGAGCACTCTAAATTTCAAAGTTAAGCTAAGGAATCCAAGTTAGGGGAGTTTTACTCGTTAGTTTATGTTCAAGGATTGATTGCATGAAATGTATGTTAAATTGAATGCTTATACTCTGTTTGTTTTGTAAATTTTTTTGTGTTTCTGGAAATTCCCAGAAACCGCCTAGCGGGTCACTCATAGCTGCCAGGCGACTCATCCCAATGTAGTGTATTTTGGGTTCCTGAAGAGAACCACTTGGCGGTAAGCTCCCGACCGCCAAACGATGCGTGACTGATGCACCCAGTTTTCTGGGTTTTTGTTTGAACTGCCTGGCGGTGATGAATACCCGCCAAGCGACGCGAGCCATGTTGGCTCGATTTTGTGGTTCTTGTGTTCTGAGATGATTTTGATTGGGGGAAAAGGAAGTCCTACATAATTATTAATGATGTGATGTGTTACATTGTTGAATTATGTATGGTTAGAGCTTCAATTTGATAAACTTGCTATGAACACTCTTTTGGTGGTTCTGGAATTTTGGAAAAGTTAGGTTCTTGCAAATTTGTGGAGTTAGAGATAATAATTGAATAAAAGCTTTGGTGATGTTTAGTGCAGTGGGAACTGTAATAATGAGCTACTGGTTAGATTTTACAGAGAACTCATGGTGAGGTATTAGTGATATGATAAGTAGGAGCTCATATGAAAATATATAATAGACTGGATGGATCCACTTAAACTTTTTAGTCTGGGAAGAGGCTCATATCCTCAGACAAGGCTGACCCATGATGATTGAGACAAAATTAGTAGCATTCCAACTTATTGGTAAGTTGTGTCATATCAGTTTTAGAGAGCAGAGAATGTAGACGGGCTTAAGTGATAATAGGGATGACTATTAACATGATTAATTGACAGGTACTTAACTTGGTAATTATGATGTGGGTAGAGTATTGTAGGCTCTATTATTGTGCAATCATATGACAATTGAACTAGTTGAGGGAATAGGTGCGTGAGGGTGTGAAAAAGGGACCTTGATCATAAAACAGAACCCATATTGAACCATACTGATATAGCGCCTGGCGGTAATACGCGAACCACTAGGCGATAGCGGTGATTTAGAGGGCAGCCTGCACGTGTGGCGCCTAGTGGCAGAGAGCATCCCACTAGGCGATAGATGCAAGGCAGTGACGAATGAGGCGCTTAGCACCTGGCGGTACGTGTCCCCCGCAAGGCGGTCTGGAAGCGGGCAGCGCTAGGTGCTACGTGATCTATGCCAAGCGATTTTGTTGTAGTAGTATTGGTGTTTCTTACTCTTGATGTGTGTGACCTACAATGCTTTAGTGATGCCTTAAAGGTCGGCTTGTTGGTGTTCCTTGAGTTGTGGCTCGGAACGTATCCTTAAGTTGTGGCTGGGGATAGGGGTTAAGCACGTGGCATTCCTTGAGTTGTGGCTCGGAATGGCATCCCTCGAGTTGTGGCTCGGGATGGCGGATGAACACGATGAACTCTTGAGTTATGGCTTGGGTTGGTGAGTGTTGTTAGTGCGAGTGTTCTGGTTGTGGCCCGCACAGATGGGTCCAGATAGATTTCCCTCCTGAGTAATTAGCTGACGAGTTTGGTAGTCTTGGGACGTTACGAGCTATGTTCGTATTGGAAACTCCACCTGGCGTTACGGAGTGTGATTCATAGCATGGTTTCCCGCACATGCTTTATCGGTTGTGGCCAATAGGTGTGGTAGCAAGACATCTTGAGGTATTCACTAGAAGATGTAGAACACTGTTAACAGGATTGTGGCCATGTGATATGAAATCGAGGGATGGAATTCCTTTGGTGTGATTGTGTTATATATATATATATATATATATATATATATATATATATATATATATATATATGTGTGTGTGTGTGTGTGTGTGTGTGTGTGTGTGAGTGTGTGTTGTATATATATGTTTTATTCTATTAGCTTACCCTATCTGCTTGTGTTTGGCAATGATCGTATATGCGGTATACATGAGCAGATGATGTTGTAGGTGGATCTGGTGAGACTTAGAGACAGAGCTTGGGCTAGCTTGGGAGTTTTCCATAAAGTTTTTTTTAATTATTTATGGACTTTATAGATTTGTAATTATTGATTATGAACATGGTTTTATTATAATAGAGTTTATGAGTTGAATTCGAGATATTTTATGAAGGAAATACAGTTTTAAATTTCTCGCATTTTGGGAAAAGTTATTCAATAAATGAAGTTATTTATTAATTCTCTATTTTATTATTTTAAATCCGTAATATCCGGTCGGGATGTTACAATGTTCCTAGGTGGCGTAGTGGTTTTCAGTGAATCGAAGATGGACGGCAGCTTCCATGGTGGTTCGAAGGTGGCGGAAGAACCTAGGGTTGATTTTCTATGGCACCATAACGCTTCGATTCTCATAAGAACCGAGGCAGAATGTGGGGTTTCTGCTTCATTTAACACTTGAGGCCAAAAGCTGACCCTATTTGGCCTCGTTCTAATATGCCTCAATTCTGGAACTAGGACAGAATGGCAAAAATAACCGTTGTCAAATCCCCTTCTTGCACTAGTATGCATTTGTGTTCAACATTAAGGTTGGTTGTTTAAACATCTACTTTGCTCACATTAAAATCGTAAAAAATTATTTCCAGAGCTTGATAATGTATTCCTTTGTTATTGATGTGTTTTTCATGGTGGTTACTTTGATTACATTGGAGTTTTTGTGGGTCAAGTACATACTTGAGGCATGCGCTTTATATTTTTGTGGTTGTTTTTTGGAATCTTAATCATGGGAATATGTATGAATGTCTCAATTATGATTCTCTTTCATTTTGCACTATTGCTAATTGTGTTTCATGTATGTAGAATGAAGTCATTACAATCAATATTTTTCTATATTTCAATATCTACTTTTAAGATGAAACCAATTTTTTTAAGAAAAAAAGACATCAAAAATTTACATTGTGCATTATAAAGTCTGACATAAATTTAAGTTGGTTATCTAAATTTATGGTAGGTATTATAAGGTTTAACATGAATTTACACTAGGGATTTTGCCCGACGTAAATTTAGGTCACCCGCATAGAAACTAAATTATTAACATATGTAAAAAGTCTAAAATATCATAAAAGGCATCTTTTGTTATAGTGGGTTAAAGTGAATTCAACACTAATGTGTGTAGAAAAATATCCAAGAAAATTTCCATAATTGTTGAAAGAAAATATCACTAGAAGCAACAATTCGAGGACATTCTTAAGTGATACCATGTGTGTTATATTCAATTTGTTAGAGAAAAAGTATAACACCCTAAATAGAAAAAACATATAAGTGTAAAATATGATCTCACAACACAAACACAGACATAGACACAGACACAGACACAGACAGACACAAACACAGACACAGACACAGACACAAACACAGACACAGACACACACACACACACACCACACACACACACACACACACACACACACACATATATATATATATATATATATATATATATGCTCAAACATAAGAGTTGAGGAATCATACTACCTTTGAAGTCCTTAGGTTTTAGTGTATTAGGGATGGACCTTGTTGCCACCTGACCCAAATTCGTCCGACAACATCATTAAGAACAATGACCGTGTTCCCGAGGTATTGTCCATTTTGGAGTATGGAGCTCCATCACAATTTTGTCCTTAAAAGGCACCTCAAAGGATGAAGGGAGGTAAGAGTATTTAAACTACAGTTGATCACGACTATTAAGCGATGTGCGACTTATTGGGTGTATCGGAACAAGTCCCCCAGTCGAAGGAAAGGGGAGTTGTCGTTGTCCCACAGTGGGCGCCAATGTTCTGACCTGACCCAAGTTCGTCCTGCAGCATCATTAGGAACAATGACTACGTTCCCGATGTATTGTCCACTTTGGAGTGTGGAGCTCTATGATAGTTTTGTCCTTAAAAGGCGTCTTAAAGGGTGGAAGAATGTAGGAGTATATAAATTGTGTTTGACCTCGACTCCTAAACGATGTGAGACTTATTAGATGTACTAGAAAAAACCTAGATCTACATAGAAATAGTACTCCCAAGACATTGAATGATTTGCATAGTAAGTAACAAGATGGTAGTGGTGTAGTAGAAGAAGATGAGATGAAATCAATTCATAGCTCCTACTCCACTCAATCTATCTAATTACAATTATCTATTTTTACTTGCATTCTTTATCACAAACCTAAAACCCAAAATTAAAGATACTAATATAATTGCTAAGTTCATGTGGATACGACACTTGTTGATACTACTACGTAATAATACACTTGTTGGGAAATGGTTGTTGTGAAACAGTCATCAAATTTTTGGCGCCGTTGTCGGGGATTTGGTTCAAGTATTTGGTATATCTAACCATTCTTTTTTGTGAATATATACATACTTTGTAAATATCATATTCGTATAGCTTGAGTTTTTCCTTTTGTACATACTTTGCTGCTTCTTTGATGCATAACTTTCTCTACAGTGATCCAATTGAGCTGATTCTTTTTTTCTATGCATTCTTGATTCAATGATCTTTAATTTGAATGTAACAACATGATTTTTTGGAGGTCTGTTGAAGATGCGGATTATTTTTAAAGTTTTCGGATGAACTGTAGAGTTCAACTTGACCTTTGCTACTTGTTTGATGCATAAATTCCTCCATAGTTATCCAATTGGTTTTATTCTTTTTGCATTACAATTCTGATTAAAAGATCTTTAATTTGAATGCTAGAACATATTTTTTGGAGCTCTGTGGAAGGTGTAGTTTGTAAAATAATAGACAAGTTGCAAAAGTGCTAGTTCTGATTTCTTATTTTAAGTGTATTTCAAAAATTTTAGCTTAGGAAATTAGGTGCTATGATGTTTAGTCTAGTTTTTGGTGCTGAAATTGAAGGAAAAGATGAAGGAAACTGGACAAAATCCTTATAACCTACTGCAATGAACAAGAGACAAGAGGAGATCAACGCCAATATTGGTGCAAAGCGTCTAATTTCCAGGAAACTTTGAACTTCTACTCTAATGTAAATTGTCTTGAATAGAATTTTATCTTTGAACATCTTAAAAAGTATAAGCAAGTACAAGGTTAAGAAAGATTAAAAGAAAGCTCTTCTTGAACAAGTGAGATGACTTATCAAACAGATAGAGGAGATGACATAATCATCATTTGAGGTTTTGCTATTTGGGCCTTGTGCTTTAAGGAGATTATGCCATGCACCTAAGACCTAAAAATGTTTCAAGATTTGTCATTCCATCTGCTACAAGAGGAGTATAAACTAAAATTCCACTTCTTAACCTTATTCTTCATATTTATTTCCTGGAAAAGATCATGAAAATTATTGAGCTCACTTATGGATGTTGCGCAACAAAGGGAATTGAACTAAAGGGCTTTGAATCCTTGAGCCCCACTTTAAAGGAATAACTATACAGTACTAAAGCTAGCCAAAAAAGTCAAGGATTTGAACCATAAGCATAATTTCCAAGTACTGAAGTTGGCAATCACATCCCTTTATTTGTTAGTATTGAAGCTTGCCATCAACTTACCAGTATTGAAGTTGGCCAAGTAGTCAAAGAACTAAAGCCATAACAGAGAGGATGTTGATGCCTCTAAATTTAAAAGATGATGAGTTCTTTGATAAGGTGGTTTGATCTAAGAGCTAAATAGAAGACCTTGATGCAGAAGAAGATTGAAATCACCAAAAGTAGAGTTTTTTTTTTAAAATTTGTTCACGTTTTAATTTATGTCTTTAATTTTTGTTTCTAATTTTTGTTTTTGCTTTTATTTATTGCATAAGAATATATATGAAAATTTTGGGCAGCTAATATATTTTGGAAATACATACAAGTTTTCTTTTGATTTTTGGTTGGAACAAGAACTGGAAGAGAAACTAGATTTTTGATATGCACAAGTAGGAAAAACTTTAGGAATCCTAGTGTTTAAATGACAAACTAGCAATGCTAATGGCATCATAGTTAAAAAATCAAGATGCATGAGTGCACCTAACTAGTGAGAAGAGTAGTCAAACACTAAATTGAGAGTTGAGTGAAAACACCTTAAGGAGCTGCCACTAGTTTTGTTTCAATTCTCTAAAAATTGTCAAACACATGAAAAAGCACGGAAAAGATCAAGGCATGTTCTTTGTTGAATATTCATACCCAGTGTAAGAACCGAGAAATTTAAATAATTAAATAAATAATTATTTAATAAATGCGGGTAGTGGGAGCCTTTATGACATTAAATGTTAACTTTTATGATGTGGAAAAGTATTAGCTCAAGTGGTTGAGAGTACTTGGTTGTGTTGAGAGGACTTGGGTTCGACTCCTATGTATGCCAATTATGTGTTATTTAATTGTATTATTTTTTTATGATATGTTTAAGCGTGATAAGAGAGTATAAATTTCTAGATTTATAGAAATTATAATGAAACATGAATTGGTTAAGTTAGTTGTGCATTTGCTTGAATATTGGAAGTTTATGGGTTTGAACCTTGGCTTAAGCAAAATAACTTCCTTTTTGCTAAAATCAATTTTGGCATGAATGTGAAAGGACACCTAAACCCTAGCTAAAAAGAGGCAGCCAAGAAGGAATGGAAAAACAACTCCTAATAAGCCTTGAATGTCAATTAAATCAACCTTTAAGTGGGAAGACAGTGTATTGGAGTGTACATTTTTGTGTGGGCTGCCTAAGGGAGAGTTTCTGAGCATAAACTTGAACCTAAAGAGAGTAAGTGGGCGTGCTTGGGTGGAGACAAGGCTTGGAATCAAATTGGAATAAAAAAGGGACTCTATAAGAGCATTAGTGCGAAGGAAAATCCAGGTTAAGGGAGTTCCACTTCATGTTTTGATTTTAATCGTATGAATATGTAATGTATGAAATGCTTGAATTGTATGTACTGGCCATGCTAGAATCCCTTTCGTATTTCTGGATTTTTTCAAAAACCATCTGGTGACACATGAATTGCCGCCAGGCAACACATACTGCAAAATCCAATTTTCGGGTTTCCCGATGGACCGCCTAGCGGTGAGACACTGTCCACCAGGCGACGCAGACTGGTTTCTCTAGTTCTCCGCCCTTGTAGATTTTATGTGTTGTTGATGTTGCTTGGACAAATCATTGATGTATACTCGAGTGTATTTTGATGTGATTGGATAACTGTAATTAATTTTCATGATCATGGTATGGATCGTGTATGAAATTAGGGTTAAGGTTCATGTTGGAAATTTGGGGAAAAAAATCGACGTGATTTTTGGTAATTATTAATGTCTTAGTTCATGAAATTGATATTAAAAAAAAGCACGATCTTTGTGGGATGTTAAACATAAAAAGAAAATTATGACAAGACATGTACTGGAATTAGTAACCGGGGGTTTTACGGTGCGAGTAGGTGTTGGAAAATCTGGGATTTTCCCAGAATTTGTATGCACCGCTTGGCGGCTCAAGCATTGCCGCCAAGTGACACACCAGACGCAAGCAGCCATGTGGATTGTTGCTCGTGTTGTGATCTGGGTGTGGTCATCTGGAAAATTTAGTGTAGGATTTAGGAAATGAACATAAAACGTGGGGAGGAAACCTTACATGAGGAATAATTAATGAAATGTGTGAGTGGACAATAAAGGGGGATAATATACATGTAAAGAAATGTTTGGTGTTTAACTGTGATGTTGATACTTGCCCGCTGGGACTGTTTCATGTATTAGTTGTGATGTTGATTTAAGTGGGAGGCCTATTCCATTTAGGATATGAATAAGGATATAATGGAGTGCATAAGGGGTGAAAGGAAGTATGACTTTAATTTGGAAGCTATAGATTGTGTGGCATGATAATTTAATCATAATGTTATGACTAAATAATTTTAAGGGTGTTATGTAATGTGTGTTGAGTGTTTGAGGTTCATTAGAACCTCTACCAATGTACCAAAAACCAGTAGCATTACGCTACTAGTATAGCATCTAGCGACGCGGGACGAGCCGTCAGGCGATAAGAACCAAAACAGTGGCAGTCGCCACTAGATCGTGTAGCGCCTGGCGGTAAGGGAGGCTCCGCCAAGCGGAATTGGCTAACAGAGGTTCTAGGAAAGGCGTGTCGCCTGGCGACACGAGGAGACCGCCAGGCGTTCTAGAACTAAGTTTCGCCTAGCGACGTGAGAGGTGCGCCAGGCGGTTTTAGGTGCAGAGTTGGATCGCGAGGAGGATTTCTACACAGCTTTGGATGAAGGTCATGATGCGATGCTTTGGCTGGGGGCCCAGTTACGAGTGTAACTTGTATTGGGGTAACATGTGGCCACTCGAGGTTGTAGCCTAGTGGTTTGGGAAGTCCAGTGGAGTGTGCGAGATTGTGGCTCGTACGACGAGGTTCCAAAAGATTGCCCTCTTTAGTGCAATTGAATGAGTTTGGTAGTCTGGGACAGCTACAGACTGCAGTTCCTTTTGGGAAACTCCACTTGGTGTCGCAAATTGTGATCGTGGCAATTTATTCCCGCGTGTGGACTATTAGGTGGTGGCCTGTAGTCGGAGGGGCGAGTAGACACTCGTGCAACAAAGATCGATCAATGTACTCATGAAAGGGTGTAGAATCAAGAGGCAAGAATGTTTGGAAGTGGAGGATTGAGGATTTGGGGGCTAACACGGGTTATGGTTATGAAATGCTTTAATTATGTCATGTTGTATTTGTCTTTCTTGTATTTGAGCTCACCCTATCTATGTGTGTTTGGCATTAATCATGTAACTTGTTACATAGGAACATATATGGATGTAGGTGAACACGTGGATGCTTAGAGACGGAGTGGGGCTAGCTATGGGAGTTTTTATATTAATTTTCTTCATGGAAGTTTATGGATTATTTTGTAATGGTTTTATAAATAGTTTATATTTCTAATAATTGAACGCATGGACTTTCGTTATATTTTTTTGGCGCATTGAAACAAGATTTAAATTTCTCGCGTTTTGGGAAAGTACTTAATATTAAATGCAGTTTTTATCATTTTCTTTCTTTTTATTTTTAATAAGTAATTACCGGCTAGGACGTTACACCCAGAGCCAAATACCTACCTTGAATTGAATTTCAATATCCTTTTGAACCTTAAGCTTACAATACACACCTTAGCCTCACAATACACACCTTAGCCCACAAAAGTAAATATCCCACCTTTTCTCATTGATAAGGAGGACAAAAACAGTACATGTGTCGGAATAAAAAGGCAAGGATGGAAGCTAGTTGAAGAATTGCCCAAGGAAAAGAAAAATGTAGTCCAAAGGACTGAGAAAAACAAATCTGGTGCAAAACATAAAAGTGAAAAGAAACAAAAAGGATAGAAAATTGCATCAGAATTGAAATGCATAAAAAGAGGGCAGTAAAATAGAGCTAAGCTTAATTAGGTTGAATGACTCATTATGTGTGCATGCTGGTTTAACTCTTTTTATCAGTGAGTCTTGCTTGTCTTGTAAAACAAAGTTCCTTCACAGCCTAGCCAAGTTACAAACTCTAGAAAGACTTTAGTGATCCATGCTTATTATGTGTACACAATGCTTGAAAATGAGATGCAAAATCAAGTGAAAGCTTGCAAGGTTGTTTGGAGTGTAAAGATACTTAAGCTGGGGAGTGCATTCAATATAAACCAGATAGAAAAACATGAGTGAAAATCCATGTTGGTTCTAAAACTATGAACTGCCATGCGTTGATATTGGTTCAAGAATAGATGGATTCTTTTGTTGCTCCTTTTCTTCCATTCAACATGTTGAAACTAATCCTTTGATAACCAATGAAACTCATTTTACCATTCTATCTTGTTATGCTTTGCTTGAGGACAAGCAAAGAGCAAAAACTAAATAATAAAGCTACCAATATACTTGTTAAATCCTTGTGGATAAGACACTTGTTGATACCACTATGTACCAATACACTTGTTGGGGAATGGTTGTTGTGAAGCAGTCATCAGCGCCACAAGGCTGAACAGTCACTACTAAAAATTCTCATATTACTTGGGAATTTTGTTGCAAATTTGTTAAAAAAATTTGCAAGAAAAGACTTTTTCCTGCTATTTTTTTCTAAGAATTTTAATTGGCAGGTAATTCCTTCGTGGGCAATTATTTCCTACAAAATTATGAAATTCGCAAGTATTTCCTACAAAATTTGTTGCGAAAAGTGTTTTATACAAAATATTTTACAAAAAAATTGGCAGCAATTTCCTGCAGATTTTTTTTCATAACAAAATTTATAAGTATTTCTTACAAAAAAAAAATCTCAAAACAAAATTGCCAAGAAATATGAGTTTTTTTAGTAGTGGGTGGAAACAATTCCCAAAACCTAGTGTTGAGCGGTGTTGAGACAAGTTTGAGTGGTGGCATCATTGACATGTGAAAAAAGATGGGTATTTAATCTGGTTTCTCGCGAGGGTTTGGCTCATTCCTCATTTTGCATGATAGAGAAATACTTTTGGGTGCTCAGAGAGCCTTTTGGAGGTTGCTACGGGTGTTAGGAAGCTCTTCTACTCCTTCTTGGGTCTTCTCCTCCATTCATGGTGATTTTTCCCCTATTGGGGTTGGAGAAGAAAATGGGTTGCAATTTGGAGGTGAAAATGCAAAGGAGAGGCGTAATTGAAGCTTGGAGTAGCATCTAGGTGCCTTGGGAAATAGCCTTCATCTTCTTTATGGCTTCAATTTCTTCTCTATCTTTTTAATTTGTAAACCCTAGGTTCTCCACAATGGAGAGCTAACCATATTTGTTGAAATTAAATGTAACGAATTGAATTCTTGTGTAATGTGTGTTGTTAATACATATAATTTTCCATTTCAAAGTATTTGATTTTCATGCTTAATGCGTGATTTGGTTTGGCCATCCAGGCATGATTTGTGGTTCTTGAGGTGTTGAAAAATGTCTTTTGAACCCAGAACTAAAATTGAAGACCTAATGGACCTTGTATCTATAGATAGAACATGATTCATTAGTAGTAATCTTAAGACTCTTAAACTTAATGCATGGTTGCTTGTTGATGATCCAAGGGATTGGACTTTGATGAGTTATCATAGGCTCAAAGTCACTAGGAATAGGATATGAGTATTCTTGTGAGTTAATTTTGACATGAAATTGAAATTGAGATGTTTGTGAATGCATAAGAATGAAATATAGTCTTGAGAATTGCAAATACTCTATGTTAAATTTATGTTGCACATCAATTGTTTGATAAAATACCAAAAAGATTTTCTTAGTGCTTTTTGTGAACTTGTTGTCTAATTAAGTTCTGAATTGAGAATTGTCATGTATTTTACAAGTCCATGTGGAAAGAATGATAATTATTACTTCCTACATGCAGTCGGTGTACTTGTCATTTTCCACTAAAAAGTATATGGGCTTTTGTGTGAGACACATATAACTAGGGTTTCCTTACCCTAGATCTTCACTAGCTTGCTCTCCAAGCTAGGTTAAACTTCTCCATAGCCATCTCAAAATTAGGGGTGGCAAAATGGGCAAGCCCGGCCCGCCTATGGCCCGCAAAAAACGGGCCGGGTCAGGTTGGCCCGCCACCCAAAAACGAGCTAGATATTGTAGCCCGTCCCGTTTTAGGGTGGGTTGGCGGGCCCGCGGGCTGGCCTATTTTTTTTTTTATTTTTTTTTACTTTTTATAAATTTTTGTTTATAAATCTATTATATATATATATATATAAATTTATTTATATAATATAAAAAAATATTATTTTTTAATTTTTTTAATTATTTTCAATTTTAAACATAAAAAAATAAAGGTTAAAATACTCCGTTGGTCCTCGTTTTGGTTTAGAAATCTCAAATTGGTTTTGTCATACCAACCTCCCCCATACCAACACCCTCTAGCATGTTGATTATCTTAAGTTATGTCATTTCATGAACCATATACAAATGAACGACACCATTTAACCTTGCTAAATTTGCCATATGAGTGGCCCCTTTATCATCACAAAGGAGCTCCAATCTATCTTCTAACACACTCCCACCTCCTACACAATACCACAACTCCTTCAAAGATACGTGTCCTATCTCTTTTAATC
>Ga0214542_1008970_pt1 | contig 16005 bp, 7 predicted proteins | sample CNSS1metaG_FD_160096 | JGI IMG/M metagenome (GOLD analysis project Ga0214542, IMG submission 160096) | Root nodule microbial communities from cowpea collected in UCLA plant growth center, Los Angeles, California, USA - CNSS1 | ecosystem: Host-associated > Plants > Roots > Nodule | place: USA... | reverse complement strand
TTTCATTTTATAATAGAAAAATTAATATTAAAATGATTGGATTGATAACAAGTGATAACAGTATTATTGATAATTATTTTTAATTAATATGTTATTAAAAAAAAAATATAATAATTATTTTATATTTATCATATTATCTAATTCATTATTTAAATATTATATATAATTATAGTACTTCAATATAAATTGTATAAAAAATATTTATTTAAATATAATAATAATATTGTTAATTTTTTAATTTAACTTAAAAAAGTAAACAAAAAAGGAGCCGTGCACGGGTGTAAGTCTAGTAATAAATAATATAAATGTTCTTACTCACTTTTTTATTTTCCCTTTTCAGTGGATTCTGGCTTTTATCTAATATCTTATTGTGTGGTTGGCACCATTCCTAATGGAATAGTCCTTTCCCTTCCTTCTATGAGCCATCACTCTTCACTCTGTTTTCAGAATCATTAACCATTATGTATCTCTTCAACTACCACCGTCTCGATCAACAACTCCTTCACACCGTCGCTTATGACGCTCTCGTTTGGAGCTCACTCCATGGCCTCGTCGTCGGTGATAGCTCCGTTCAGGTCACTCTTCCATCATTTTCTTTTCTAATTTCTTCGGTTCCTTTGCTTGCTGGTAACCGCATTTTGTTAGTACCAATTAAAATCATCAATGGATGCAGAGATCAGGGACCGTTCCCGGCGTAGGACTGGTGCATGCTCCGATTGCATTGTTACCGATGCCGTTTCCCCAAAAGCAGTGGAGACAAGCCTCTGAATTAGCTCCGATATTCAATGAACTCGTTGATCGTGTTAGCTTGGATACAGACTTTCTCCAACACTCTCTCTCCAGGTTAACCCTTCCTCCACTCTTTCTTGCTACCTTCTGGATCATTTTAGGGTTTATTGTTCCATAATACCATACTTTATTTTGTTTTACATTTATTTCTTGTGTGTTCATATTTTTGTGTGTCATTCTAAATGCAGAACTAAGGAAGCCGATGAATTCACCTCTAGACTTCTGGACATTCATTCCAACATGCTACAGATTAACAAAAAAGAGGTAACTGTTTGTTATAATTACAACTGATAGATTGGATTTTAAGTCTAATTCGTATTCTAAATTGACTTCAAATTGCAAATGAAAGAATGATAGAAGTAAATGAATTTTGCATTTTATTGCTATTTTGCTGTGGCCATTGTGCATTTGCTTTTCTTAGCATAGGTATGTGGAAAATACAAAAGAACAAAAACTATCAATTTTGTAACTTTGGGGACAGTATACATGATATCGGAATTGCATTTGAATTTCAAACTAATTAGTTCGCGTCTTTAAATTTTCTTGACAACACACTCATATACGAATGCATCAACTATGGAAATGATTGTTACAATCTGCGTATAAATTTGGTTTCTCTGCCTCATAGTCATTATAAACAAATTGCGTGTGTCCTCTTTTTTTGAATTGGAGGATTACTCCAACTTTAGAAGTTTAATTTCTGATTTCTTTTGTCTATCTGACTGGGCTGCTGTCTTTGTAGAAGGAATCGAAAATTGAACTTTAAAAGTTAGGAAAATCTTCCAATTTAAAGGAAGCTAAAATTTGTCAGGATGAGTGTGATGCACAAAAGCCAAAATTATGCATAAATTGTCACGATCATTTTTATTGTTGATGCATTCTTACATGGACCTGTTGTCAACTCTGACAGAAAATTTAAAGATGACATTTACTTAGTTTGAAATATTTTCATTGTTCTTTTTATTGAGTTAGGCTTAAAGTCTACTTTTTAACATGATATTGTAGTTATGAGTTAGAACCTATCTTATCGAGATTTGTTGTTTATTCGACCTATTATACTCTTTATCTCAAGATTTGTTGTTTGTTGGGTTTATCGTGTCACTGCTATCGAACAATCACTAATATTTAATCTCACACTCAAGATATACATGTCTCGGCGTGAAAGGTGTGTGTTCTTACATTAACTAAAGATAAGATGATTTTATAGTATAGAAATGGATACAAATATTTTCTCTTACAAATTGATTTTGTAGAGTTAAGTTTAAAGACCACTCCTTAAAATTTCACTTGTTTATTATAATTTTCTTGATGAATGGTGTCTGCTCTGTCAAAATTTTTGTAGGAAATACGATTGGGGTTACATCGCTCAGATTATATGCTTGATGAAAAGACTAATTCACTCCTGCAAATAGAACTCAACACAATCGCCTCTTCTTTTGCCGGCCTTAGTAGCCTTGTGACAGAACTTCACAGGTAAATGTTTTGAGAGGTCTTAACTTGTTTCATTGCGGCAAATTCTCATTGTTCATACATGTATTTATATGTATTATATATTATTATGCGGAATGGCGTGTCCTTGTCGTGTGAATAAGTTATTAAAAAATTCATCTTATGGATAAACTATTTTATACTAAATGTAAACAAAATTATGACTCGACTAATTTTTCATAATACTTGTCTATACAAAAATTTTATTTAAAATTATGTGCTAAACTAAGACATTCATATTATAATAATAACCCATTTAAGTATTTTCTGCAATTCACCAACTCTCATACCCAATGCTCATTTACGTCCTTAGCCAGTCGGTTAAGGGATTACATTCCTTAATTGCAATGGAGAGATTACCCAACAATTTTCTAAATTTACCATAAAATATATTAATTTTTTTTATTCTACACCTAAATTCGTACAGTTATCATACCATCAAACAAGATACCAATAAAATGATATACAAATATAAAGATATATATTATATATATATATATATATATATATATATATATATATATATATATAATATTTGTTATGTTTTAAATCAATTGTTCCCCGTGAACCATGTTTTGGGTCCTTCACATCATGCAACATGATATTGACGGTGTGTGCACGCACAGGTCTTTGTTCATGTTGTTTCTTTTATTTTACTTGTTTATAATTTTGGTTTTTGGTTTAATTTGAAATGATTGATATTTTAGTTTCTTAAGTTTTGTATCTAATTAAAATTTTCTGTTTTTAAATTAAATAAATTTGTTTGTTTTCTGATTATCTTCTTCATAAAACTTTAATTCTCATTTTTTTTTCATTGAAATAACTTGGGGTTTAAAAATGATTTTGTAAAGATTTATGAAGTTAAGAATTTATTGCAATGTTAATAAAATTGTTTAATTTTTCTGCAAAGATTAGGGTTTGATTAAAAAAAAGAAACTATGCTCTATAACTAGTGCTTTGTGAGACTCATCATATTTCACTAATTTCTTTTTGAAGTTTTTTTTTTTTAAATTTCATCGCCTCTCTCTCTTCTACATCTCTCCTCTCCCTCTGTTATTTCTTTTCCATTTTTATGATTATATAGTTCACATAATCATATATATATATATATATATATATATATATATATATATATATATATATATATATATATATATATATATATAAACATAAAATAAAAAAAAAATATATATATATATATATATATATATATATATATATATATATATTAAAACGCAGAATTCAAAATTAAAAAATATTTAAATTATTTTAACAAATATAACATTTTAAAAAATATTTTAGCTCTATCCAACCAGAATTTAAAAAGAAAGAAGTTCAAATAATTCAAATTACATGTGTTTCAATGTTTTTAAATCATAATTTTTTTCATCCAAACATACAACCATGAAATTACGTTGGTATTTCTTTCATTTTTAATTATTATAGACGTTGAATGTGTACTATGATCCAACTTTTAACAGTTAATTATGAAATTCTGTAATATTTACTATTTTATTTTAAACTACTTGTGTATTATAAATGATTTATCATCTATCTGTGATATTTTAGTACAGCTATTTTGCTATATCAGTTTTTTTGTTTTTTTTTCATGCTGTGCCATTCTTAATAAATATGTTTGAAATTATGCATTCGTATTAGAGTTGTAATTTATTTTGGTTTTAATGAAATTTTGCTGTCGAGGAAATATCTTTATATTAGTTGGTCATTTTGTAGATACATACTTTCTCGTCATGGAAAATTGCTTGGACTTGATTCCAAAAGTATTGGTGCCAACGATGCTGTTATTCAAACTGCAGAAGCCTTAGCTAAAGCTTGGAGTGAATACAATAACCCCAGGTCAGTTAAGGGGAAAAAAATAACTTTGAACTTTCTCAATTTTTATGCTGCTTTTTGATTCATTATGTTTTCTTTGTATCCATGAAGGGCTGTGATTATGATTATTGTTCAAGCTGAAGAACGAAATATGTACGATCAGCATTTGGTTTGTGCAGTTCTGAGAGAAAAATATCCTTTTCTTAATGGTTATAAATAATGTCAAAAGAATAGTGTTCATTTTATTCCTATAAAGTTTTAATGCACTTCTATTTTAATACTTTGTACAATTAAAGGTCATATCAAAGGAATAAAGGGATGCTTTTATATGTAATGATTTTGAGAGTTCAACTGTTAGTTTTAGTTTTACATCGACTAAAAATAAAAAAGTTGAATGTGGTTTTGGATTAAGTGGTATGTCAATCAATTTATGTGTGGATTGGACTCATGATTTTTTTAGAAAGATCCATCAAAAGGAAATTACTGTAGCTTTTATGCTACCGTGTGCATATTTTTGTTGTGTTAGTATCCTTAGCTTTTCAACACGCACAATATTACAAGTATACGGAAAACATTGGCAGAAGTTGATGAAGAAGGGGAGATTTTACCAGATGGAACGCTTTGTGTGTATGTAATTAACCTTCAGCCACTAAAATAAAAACTGCATATTCAGCTTTGTTTTGTGGTTTTATTTCGGGATATTTCTGAGTGTGGAGAAATATACATAATTTTTGCAGGGATGGACAGCAAATTTCAGTAATTTACTTCCGTGCTGGCTATACACCTGTTGACTATCCTTCAGAATCTGTAAGTGACATGAATTCAGTTTTTTTCATGCTCGTATGAACCCTGCCTTTTCCCTCTGCAAACATCTCTTTCGTTTTCTATTCTTTTAAAGAAAAATGGTTTTTGACACTTCCTGTTGACAACTTATTTTAAGGATATTTTGATTATTAAAAAAAATTAACCTTTATATTTATAGAAAAAGAAAAAATTAAAGGATAAAATAATGAATATAAAATGTGTGAAAAAATTTATTGAGTGTAGAAATAATAATAATCTTTCTTAAACTTCATTTTGAAGGCATCAGGAAAGTTGATCCCTACAAATATTAAATTCTTTACGAAAATGATCAACTTGATATAGAAAACATGGGAGTTTTTCTTTTTACATTCCATACTAATATAAAAAAATAAAATAAAATACGCCATCCTTGTCAACATTATAACTTTTTTAAGGATAACATAGTTATTTTAAACATGATTGGAGTGTAGTTATCAAATATGGGACATAAACTATTTTTTGGCACTATAAAAATAGTTGGCGTACATCGGAATCGTTGTCTCCAAAGTCCACCATCATTTGAGACTGAATACTTCTCGTCTAATTTTTATCCAAGTTAATTATTACAAAAATTCTTATATTAATTTTTTTTAAAAATGATTTTTTTAAATTTAAATATTACTTGTAAAAAAAATATCTTTTTTCCATCAGTAAATTGTTATTCAAATATTCTTTCTCAATTCTTTAACTAAAGAAACACTTGTAATATATTTTTAATTTTTAAAGGTTCATTAAAACTTTTTTAAAATAAAAAATGTAAAAATAAGCTGAAAAAAAAACCTCTTAAAATTTTTAGTGGGAAAGCTCATCTGAAAAACATGAAAGAATATGTTTTCAAAAAGCTTGTTTCCTTCTTTTAATTCTATGGATTATTTTCTGCCAAATTATTGTTTCTTATTACACTTACGTTATCTTATATTATTAGTGAGTCTTCTCGCTTCACTTTGACATCTTACGGTTTTGGTATATGTTGCTCAAACGCAGGAATGGAAAGCTAGGCTACTGATGGAACAATCTTCTGCTATCAAATGCCCTTCTATATCCTATCATCTGGCTGGCTCAAAAAAGATTCAACAAGAACTTGCAAAGCCTGGTGTTCTTGAGAGGTATCTTTTCCTGTCAATTGTATGATGAACAATTTTAAGTTATCATGTAAAATGACATTATACTTAAGGATCTGTTTTCCTTCCAGAAGTTGTCCATAGAGCAGATCATAACGGGGAATGTTTCGATAAAAGAGTTAGACTAGTTAATTGGTAGAAGTTGTCGATATTGGAATACAAGTATGAGTGTAACTTTCACAATAGAATTGAGAAAGTTAAATACTATATAGAAAGAAGACATATAAACTCGTTACATTAAAATTTCAAGTTTAAAGCAGTGTTAACCATTCGTAGTTAAGACTTAGATTACATTTCTTTAATTGTGTAATTAATGTTATGACTAAATCCTTGAATTAAAACTATAAACAGGTTCCTTGAAAACAAAGAAGACATTGCTAAACTGCGTAAATGCTTTGCTGGGTTATGGAGTTTGGATGACTCGAACATTGTTGCACAAGCAATTGAAAAGCCAGAGTTATTTGTGATGAAGCCCCAAAGAGAAGGAGGAGGTCTTGCACTACCTAAACTTTGATTCAACCTACTACCTTACTTTATTGAAAAAAAAAACTTACATGATTATTACTTTCTCAGGAAACAATATTTATGGTGATGATGTGAGGAAGACCCTCCAAAAGTTGCAGAAATCAGGTTCTCAAGAAGATGCAGCTTATATCCTTATGCAGAGGATATTTCCGGCTATTTCTGCAACAGTTTTGATGCGTAAGGGTTGTTGGAGTAAGGATCATGCCATTTCAGAACTAGGGGTATTTGGTACTTATTTAAGGTACATTTGCTTCACCACACCACACTACAACAGTTCAGAGTTTAAATTTGCATTAACTTGACATTCATGCACTGAAATATGCAGGAATAAGGATAAGGTTATCATTAACAAACAAAGTGGCTATCTGATGCGTACAAAAGTATCTTCATCTGATGAAGGAGGGGTTGCAGCTGGTTTTGCAGTGCTAGATAGTGTATACTTGACTTGAGGGAGCCAACAACTTACATACCTTAGTTTATTTATCAGGCTAATTCATAACATTATGTTTGTTTCTTATCAGCAAAACATTATGTGATTGGTGACAAGCTTCTAAAAGGAAGCTTAACTACATTTTATTTGACGGGATTTTTCATAGAGGGATGTCATTCGGGATTGTAACCCACATATAAATGATTGTAACCACTTTTAACCAAAAACTTTAACATAACAAGGTTACTGAGTATTTTCTCTTATATGGTGCTTGAAATTTTGAGTGACTTGGATTATTTTCAATATTATTTAATAACCCGGGTCCAATCTTTATTAGCGGGACCAGAATGAAATTCAATCGTCAATAAAATAATGCAATATTGCTTCTATAATATTGGTATCTTTAAAGCTTCCAATGAAGCATCCACCAACCACCATAATACCCGAACTGAATGAAATCCACTAGTTTCTCACCGGTTCTGGATCTGTAACTGTTATTTGGAAAACCTTTTGGCAAATGGCATTGTTAGTATTCAACTGTGTTAAGGTCTTCTTTAGCGATCAATTTATGAAAAAAAATGAGCTAAACAAGGATGAAGTAACACTAAACTTGCTTTCAATGGAATAGAAGACGGTTATGAAAAAGTCAGAGTATATACTGGATTTGTTTATGCCGTCCTCTACCTAAATTATATTATTACTTTAAAAATCTTTTTAATATATTTTAAAATTTTAAAATCAGTGATCACTAATATATGTCAAAAACATAGTCGAGGAATAATATAGAAAAATCCATTAGAAAATTTAAATTCTTTCTGAAATCATCTCAAAAAACCAGTGTATTGGCTATGAAAGCTATGTTACAATTATCATTAGCTAATGATGGTTAACTCCTTATGTTTGTTCTGTCACTCCACCCATATTCACGAGCTCGATTTTCCCACAGTGTTGTGAGCCTTCGTTCTTCAACGAGCTCAGCCTCTGCCCTCTGCCTTGCTTCTTCACAAGTTTCCATTCCAATGTTGCACTTTTCTGCTTCCTTCTGGTACTGTGAAAAGCTATTCCTGGCATCCATTACTAACCTTTTCGTGTGTTCCAAGCTCTCGTTGGCCACCACTTTCTGCAAATTTAGCTCCTCAGATAGCATTGCCAGCAGATCCTTCTTCATTTCCTCATTCAAAACTGAATCATGTTTCCCACAATCTACACTTGCAATTTCATGGCATGCATGAGTCAAATTTGATATTAAAAATTAAAGCCTTGATGCATCAAAGTAAATAATAAAGCAAATTGTTTTTGAGACATTTCAACAAGTAGTAGAAATGCAAGAGATGAAGTTACCAGAAACCGAGCCATTGGCAAGTCCTGCAAAAGTGAAAAAAACATGGTTGAGAAATAAACCAATGTATTTAAAGAATGTCAACACCATATATATAAATACTAATTAGCACAAGGATAACTAAAACTGGAAACTAATACTTCCCACCATGTCTAACTAAATATGTGGCAACACAAACTACAGTTATGGCAGTAGGCTTAATATTAGGTAAACCTAATTCCCCAATTTTCTTTGGTTCTTCCCTTTTAAGACCAAAGGTAGATCCAAGCTTTCAAGATTACCCATTGATGTATGGATGAAATAGCAGAAATAACAAAAGTTTAGCTTTCTACATTATTAAAGATACACATTTTTCTGATGATTTTTTTCAAAAAAGGTTACAAAGTGCAGAAGCCAGTTCCTCTGCAAATTGTTGCAGATGTGGCAATTCCAGATTCAGAATAGCGCAGCACTGGAAACAATAAATGCTAACTAATTGCGATACCTATTTTCTATGCCCGCACCATTTTCCATTTTCCATTTTCAAACACACAAGGGTTACTTCTGTCTTTTTCTTGTCATTGCATCAAATCAAACTTGTTTCTTTTTTGGACTTCAAAACCAAAACTGCTACATTACACAGTAACTAAAAATGGAAACTTCACTCACCCAGAGGATCGAGCAGAAATTCCGCTGAAGAGCAGTAACAATCACAACGAGGACAAGAAAGTTGAGGAGATGCACTCTTCTTCACCAGCGACCGAGACGGTGGACCAACCATGAACACAAACAAACACACACTCATCCAAACCAAAACCCACCTAAAAACACCATGAGGACAAAGATTTTGCTCTGGTAGGTGAACCCTCCACACCCTCATTACAAAACCCAGAAAGTAACTTCAACAATTCTTTATATATGGCTCATGCAACAATGCGACGACACTCACACTGCCATTTCAAGATCTGGGTCAGTGAGAAATAGCAAGTAAGGAACAAACAACACTTTGTTGGATACTGCGATAAATAAAGAGTGTGACTTTGTGAAGTTGCGAGAGAAGAAGACCTTTAACAAGCGGAAAATTTTACAAAACGAGATCATAGACGCTGAATTTGACTGCAGAACGCAATGATTGACAGAGAAACACTTCAGTTTGATGAACTATCACACATCACATAGTCTCTCTCCTTTTTCAAAGTGAGTGGAAGACACCGTCACCGTCTACTTTGTCTTTCGGGAAAATTAAAGGAGACCCGACCCAGATCCCGGAAAAGTGTAAAGATGGTGTCTTTATAGGGTTTGCAAACGGGAATTTGGTGCTGAAGAGTGGGGAAGAAATTGCATAATAATGAGAAAGAAAAAGAGTGGTAGTGTTGTTGCGGCTTTAGGATAATCAAGAAGGTTGCTTTAATGATTGGGTTGGTTCGTTTGTTTAAATGAGAACGGTAACCTTGACATTTTGAAACATTGTGTTAACACCAATAAGGAAGAGTTTAGTAGTTGGTAGGTTATGTTTTGTTATGCCCCGTTTGGTTACTCTCAACAACACTCGTATATGACTTTAAACCGAAGTGATTAAACAACCGTATGTGCCCTGTAATTTTGGAACGGTTCAACTGAAAGATTCTTTGTTGCTACTCAGATAGATACCTTCCACTTGGTCTGTGTTGCACGTGCAGGGCTGCAAAATTTTTTCGGGGTGTTACGATAAAGACAAAGGCAAATCGAACGTTGTAGGTTTTCGTCACAGTACCATGTTTGTTTAAGGATTGGTTAGTTAAAAGATTAACATCTTAAATCGGAGGGAAAACAAACTATAAATAAATATTATAGTTAAAAATTATAATTCAAATTATATTATATTTTTTTATGAATGTAAATATATTGTGGTCATATTATAAATCAATATTTATGAACATGTTTATTAGTAGTTAATTAATTTTAAATATACAATGTTATATTTAAATACAATAAATTGTTTGGTTTGACTCTTTAATTTTGATTTAAAAAAATTTTAAAAAAATCCAATGAAAACTCGGTATGTTTTATTTTTTGATCTGTTTTTAATTTTAATCCATCTAACAAATATCCTTTACTATTGTTGGAGTATCAAATAATCTATTAAATACTCTTTATTATTGTAGGAGTATCAAATAATGGACACTGATGCCAACACTGGAGCAACTAATTAATGTGTGAACAACGAACTTAAATGTAATACAAAGTTGATGGAAGAATCTAATTTGATGGTGAGATCGGAACAAGCAAGTATTGAAAAGCATTTATTGAACACCGCCACCTAATCACTTTTTTCTACCCCTAAAACCTAAGCAGAAACCACGTATCAGAAGAACATCCTATTCAATTCATTTTTACTTTATCTATTTGGAATCTTCATTAAGTCCACCGGCCAACTTTTCTGCCTTTGGTATCAATACTTTTTAAAAGTAAATTCTATTTTCAAGGGTTTCTGTATAAAAACCTAAAAAGAAAGATAAAAATCAATGAAATGAGCTATTTTAATATGGTTTATATTCATTAACTGTCAAATACTTTACATACTTATTATGAATTAAACAAATTTTACGAAGTCATACATATATTTAATAAATACAAATACTAAGTATATGCTTCCATCTGTACATTATTATCATTCTACATACATAAAAGGAAAACAGAAAAGTAATAAATGTCGTGTTCAAATGATGCCTGGTAGTAGTTCTACTTGTATAGAAGAAAATAAAACCGGCCCCAGTGAGACTCAGCAATTAAATGGATAGAAGAATTACAATACCATGTCAATATTAAAATCATAATTAGTTATCATTAATATACCATTAAATTTTAAATAATTTTAGTATTTTATTCACATACATTTTTAAACTGCAAGATATACTTAAAAATATGGCAAGTGTTTATGTTGTGCAAATATCATAGGACTGGCTCATTTGCAATTCTTTCTTTTTCTGTCAAATTGATTCTTAGTGTCCAATTTTGTATTTTTCACACAACCCTGTTCTACATGATTTATAGGTATATTCAACATAAAAATGTATAAACCAGTACAAATCCAGAAGAATTTTTCACATCATGAAAGATCCAGAATGATATCCAATATTCACAAACACCAAGAATCAAAAAGTGAGTACAAAGTCGAGAAACAATGTATATTAGGCTCTCCTAAATTCTGTCGTGATGCATTCATATTATGCATGCATTATGCATTCATTATGCATTCTCAAAGCAACCATTCATTATGCATTCACGAAACAACCATTCATATTACGCATGCATTGTGCATTCATTATGCATTCACAAAGCAACCATTCATTATGCATTCACAAAACCACCATTCCTTACAATCGAATGCCAAGCTTATGATGATGAATGAATGATTAGAGCAGCTAACTAAGAAGGAACACCCATTAATCACCTTGTCCTTTCCCTTCTTAACTTCCCTCTGTTTTGGAAATGAAATTTTCATTCTTCAAACAAATAATGACCTACTGTCCAATGAATGCTAACTACGAAACCCAAACCCAGAAGCTAGCTAGGCACACTATGAATGCACAGTCAAAGAATTTGTCTCGTCAAGTTTATCCACATTGTCATCATCAGAGTCAGGAAGAGGATCGAAAAAAGAATCAAGGTACCAGGAACATCGATCGTTCCCCTCACCCTTGTTGGCACAGGCTCGCCATTTCTGATCAGCTATCATATCAGGAGAGAGACCCCACTCAAGCAGTTCTTCGTCTGCGTGATGAACTGCCAAACTGTACTCTCCACCACTCCCCAACTGTAGCACGCGGAACTCACCGTTTTCAAGATTTCTCAGAAGCTCAAACTGTTCAACTGTCCACTTGAACCACTTCATCATGAAAACACGAGATGCCACTCCATGTGACACAATTATTAAATTCAGATCATCAGAAGGATTGTGATTAAGTCTGTTCATGTCAACATCCCTCCACAGAGATTCTAGGAAACCTACAAAACAACACAATATGTCTATAATCAATCTAGTTTATTCAAACATGCATCTTACAAGTAAAATAAAATTTCCATTTCCAGTGTGCACAAGTCCAAACCAACTATTCTTTAGATTTAAAATCAAGAATCACACTAAGTAATAATGAAACATCTTCACATTGCATGTACAGTCACCACCATCCAATAAATAAATATACACATAATTCTATCACAACCTACTACTAATCACTACTAATCGATTTCGAATCAATTGACAGTGAAACCTGTATTTCATTCCAATCCATTTCATCCGAACTCATTTAATCTCTTTTGCTCAATCCAAACAAATAACCTCCGAAATGCTTAGCCTATTTACCAAATTATTGTCTTCGAACATTTAATCAATAATTCCTATTCTATCTATACATTCAGCCCTAACTATTGCGAAAAATGTAGTTAATCCCAGGAAACGACGAGAAACATTCAATTTTGATTTGCGACAGAAGAGAGAAAGAGCAAGAGAGAGCGTACTGGAAACGCGATCGAAGACGTCGGCGGCGGATTCTCCTTCTGGAAACCGATAGAAGAATCTGCCGAAGCGTTGTCGAGTCTCCTTGATGACGTTCATGTGTTCCTGCACCTGGAAGTTGCCGAAGTCCTGTTCGCGTATGCGGCACTCTTCCCTGACTCCGATGACGCGCTTCTTGGAGAAGGAGCGACCAATCTCCCGGAGCGTGGATCGGGTGCGAGCGTAGGGAGAGACGTAGAAGTAGACGCGCCAATTGGTGGAGTCTCCGCCAGCGATAAGGTGGCGCATGCGCGCCCCGGCGAGTCGCGCCTGTGCAATGCCTTGCGTTGTCAACTGGATCTTAGGGTCCGGCGTTGTGTCGTATGCTGCGGGGTCGTTGTTCCCCTGCGATTCCCCGTGACGCACCAGAATTATTCTCTTCGGTAACACTGCTCTGTGACCATCCCTCTCCCTCATTTCCCCACACTGCTTTTGTTTTATTACTCTTCCCTAACTTTCACTGCCTAATCCCCAAATTATGTTTCATTTTCTTCTTACCATTCAATTCTCCTCAACCACTTTTGTTCTTCTATTCTTTTGCAACCAAGATACTCACCACTTCTTTCACTGGGCTCTCTTTCACATCGAATCATTTACTCTTGCTTTATTTTATTTTCTATAATTAAATATTCATTTTAAGTTGTTGTAATTATAACAAAATTAAATGTTAAATATTGTAAAATTATAAATTAAGTTTTTTTGTGATCTTATTGTTCTTCAATGCTCTCGCCATGTTACAATTTAATAGTTATTTTCTCACTCGATGTCTAGAATGTTCATATCTTAACATGATTTTTTTAAGAGTCAAAGTCCTGTGTAAGATTCGAATCTTAATTTTAAGATCTTTAACATGTTCATATAGGAGTTTCTTATGAAATGCTCGTTTCATTAGCAAAGGCTTTTGAAATATGTCAAAATATATGTACTTTATTTATCAAAACTAACAAATAAGATGAATTTTCAAATTTCAATTTATATGCATGTATATATAGATGAATAGTTTATTATCATTAATGAGTTTATACTTCTTTAATTTATAGAATCAATTGTACATGTTTTATATCACTTATTTGAGAAGGTTGAAATATTATGTTGAAATGTTTAAATAGTATTTTCGTTAATAAAAGAAAGTATATTTATTGATTAATAAGGAGATTTATAATAGAATGATGTTATACAATTAATTATTCAATCGCTTAAAATTCAAAATTCAAATAAAATTCAAATACGACTTATTTAAAACTAATAATGAAGAGTTTGGTGTATTTAGGTTCAGTTTATGGAGTTTACTATTGGCAAGAAAGTGAAAGCGAGTGACATAGTTGTTTGTTTCGGTTGATTTGGACATGTTTGAGGGAGAAGATTTGAAGATGGAAGAGAGAGATGATCTTTGCATAGGTGAGGATATACGAGGGTGAATGTGATTTTACTTAAATGTTGGCTTTTTTTCTTTTATCTGAATGGTGTACTTTTTGTACACAACTTATAAAAAATGTAAAAGAATTTAAAAAAAAAAATTATACTATTATTATCCTTTATTTTTTCACGTGATTTAGTATGAATTATTATTTTAAAAAAAATATTAATATATTAACCAATAATTTATACTAAAAGATAAAAATAAAAATATTAGAATTATAATATAATTATTCTTTTAAAAAATTATACAGTTTGGGATAATTCGTGTCCAATTAATATGATTCTTACATTTATTTTGAAGAAGTTGTGGGTTACAAAGATGACTTTTTGAATTTCAATTTTCAAAATAAAAAGTCATGTAAAGAGCATGTCCTTGGATACTAAAGTCTGAAGCAATGAAAACAACTTCTAATTTATTTATTTTTTAATTAGAAGTCGTGTTATGTTACACAAACACACAACTTTATCAGCCTAATTTCGTTAGGAAAGCACACGACTTCACCAAACTCATTTTGTTAGAAAACCTCACTTATGTTAGCATGCAGTGCAGTAGGCAGTTTTACAATATTAAATTCAACTTTATACACTTAAAAAGAGTAGCTTTGTAGTGTCATGATCCAAATACAGGTGCTACGATTAGACTTAGCATGAAAAGAAAGTTTCAGTTCCAATAAATGAAAAACAAAAAAAGAAAAAACTTATTTTAAGTCCGGTCACATTTTTATTATAGTGAACCATTCACCTTATACACTTCTAGTGAGTACAAAACATAACCAATCGTGCTTAGAACGTGCATAGCGCTTTTTTTTATAACAGAAATAGATTTATGGTGGGCAATTCTAAAGTCGGTGATTTTATGTTAATTTGTTGGTAAAAAAAAAAATCCAATACAGAAGTCGATAATCAAAGGAGTGACTTCAGTTAAAAAAAATTAAGCAGAAGTCGTCCACTTTTAATTAAAAAAAAGGTTTAATTATGCCTTTGGTCCCCATTTTGGAGTCAAAATCTCAAAATGGTACCCATATTTTTAAAAGTCTCAAAATAGTCCCCTTTTTTGTTGAAACGTCTCACGTTTACCCTTGCCGTTAAGTCAACGTTGACACCGTTAGAGGGAGTGCCACGTGTCAGTTCCTCGATTTTTTGAATTTTTTTATTATTTTTTTTTGAATTTTTTTTATTTTTTATTTTTTTTTTGAATTTTTTTAAAAAAATTAAAAAAAAATGCCACGTGTCAAGCTGTCATCGTGCCACGTGGCAGTGACAGTGACACGTGTCAGTATTACGCCACGTGTCATTTCCTTAGTCTCAATTTGGTCCCTTTATTTTAATTTGTCTCAAATTAGTCCCAATTTTTGTAAAAAGGAGCAATTTTGTCCCTCTCCAAATTGAAATCAAATTTAATTTATGTATAAATGTACACAAATATTTCCATCAAAATTGATATTTCAAGTAAATATTTTTAACCAAATTAAGTTCATTTAATTAATATTTTACATTGAACTTTATTTAAAATGGTTTAAAAGTTGTTAATAGAAAATAATGTTCATAGAAAAAAATTCATAAATTACCTAGTTAATGTTACAATAAAACACATATAAATTTAAAATTTTAAAACAATTTTAAGTAAAGTTGAATGTGAAATATAATTTTAACTAAACTTAGCTATGTTAAAAATATATAATAAAAATATCAATTTGAATAC
>Ga0214542_1008967_pt1 | contig 16014 bp, 9 predicted proteins | sample CNSS1metaG_FD_160096 | JGI IMG/M metagenome (GOLD analysis project Ga0214542, IMG submission 160096) | Root nodule microbial communities from cowpea collected in UCLA plant growth center, Los Angeles, California, USA - CNSS1 | ecosystem: Host-associated > Plants > Roots > Nodule | place: USA... | reverse complement strand
TTTTGGCCTTTTTATGTTTTTTTTTTTGTTTAAAGTTGATGTGTTCGTCAACATAACGTTACATAATGTGAAGGTTGAAAAACAATTTTAAGGATAAATTTCGAGAATTTTTTTGTATAAATAGTAAACTAAATATTATTATTCTTGTTATTATTTAAAAAAAAAAAACAAGGAAAACATAATCTAAGTTCAGTGGTGGTGGCCATAGAAGAATGCTAGCTGGTTTGAGTGACGGATAGGTCTGTCAAAATCAATGCCAATGAATGTTAATCAATTTGCATAAAAAACTATGTTGTTCTTCCAAATTTCATGTTCTTAACTTGCTTTTGAGGCATTCACCATGAACTTAAACGTATCCTACCACACTATGCAACTGTGACCGTGTTTCAGGAAACACTTTTCAGACAATTCTTTTGCCTTGTGTCTGAGATTTGGAGTGGTTTTTTTCGTTAGCTAGCTGTGTTCAGCTTCGCATGGAGCTCTCACTCTCTCCAACTTCACATCGGGTTCCTTCCACAATTCCCTATTTGAATTCAGCTATACTGTGCACTAAGGCCACACTTGGATTTTCCAGTCACTCCCACTCAATTGGGTTGCAACATCACCGACACAGACGCTGCTCAATTCCGGTTTCCAAGACACCCCAGAGACCAAGTTCCATAAGGGTATGTTTGCTTTCCCTTAAAGTTCCAATTTTGATTCATTTACTTGTGTTTTCCTGAGAAAAAGAAAACAATAAGATTGATGGGTTTTGCTGAATGTTTTCAAATTGCGATTCCTGCTGTGCTTGGAATAATGGGCAATTTCTCAATCTGTAAATATGAATGTCCGGAATTCCATTTCTTTCGAGCATGTTCCTCTCATCTGGTGTTCATGACTTCGTTTAAGAACTGGTTAAAGTGATCTGGTTGTTCAGAAACTGGTGACTGTGATTGGTTCTGTGAGGCTGACCCAATTACCTTTTCTATCCTCCTTTATGTTTTTTAATATATATATATATATATATATATATATATATATAAAATTTTGGTTTTATTCATTATATGTTTATGATTTAGAGAATATGCAACTGCAATATAAACTTGTTATTTTCATTTAATATAAGTAGGTTTTGAAGGATTGTTTTAACCCCATGTGCTAGAGTTTGAGATTGTAAAGTTTCCTGAGTGAAGTCATTGACTGGAAGGAAGTTTAGCATTGAAGTTTGGCCTTGGGGTGAAGATTTAGCATTTAAGAGAAATAAAATATTACAGTAGACATGTACAAATCATGTTTGAGATGGTTAGATTATGTAGTGATTTAATTGAGTCTACATAGAAAACAATAAAAAAAAAATAGTGACGATGATACCAATGGAAATGTGGTCGGAGTAAGATAGAGGCCACTTCTACAAAGGCAGTCAACGGGTGAGGCTTTTTGTTTGGTGATTAATAGGATCAATATTGCAATAATAATATAGAAAAACTATGGTATCTTGACAAACTAAATGATGGCATTGGCATGGAAAAATGATCAAAACAGTTCAATGTGGCAATAGAACAATTGAAGTAAAAGGTGTCAACAATAACATGCGGCGATGCTGATGATTGTAGTGAGGTGAACTGCAAATAAAGAAGTAACAAATATGAACTGACATGTTTTATATACAGTAACAGTGTTAGTGGATTGTGGCTGTCACAGTGTTAACTAGATATAAGTCAATAAGTATGTCTTTTTGTGATCATTTCATAAAAATTGCATCAATGATACTTGGAAAATTGGGCACTGAAGATTACAATTTAGCTGCAACAGCAGCTATGTATTGTTTAATTAGTCTCTTAAATTTACTATAGCTGACTTTATTTTGGTTTAAAGGACATTTTCTACCCTACTTTTTTGTTTTGGAAGAGATTTGAGTCTTCTTTATCAGTTTAAATGAAAAGGATGCTGGCAGGCTTGCACTGGAGTTGGAGCTGCTGGATCTGATCGTCCATTAGTTGAAAAACTTTTAGATTTGAAAGATGCTTGCTGGAGATTTCTAAGGCCACATACTATACGTGGTACAGCACTAGGCTCATTGTGAGTAACTTTATAACTAGCTACCAACTGTTTCATGCAGCTTCATGGCAAGTATACTTTGTCTAAGCTTCATTTTCTCTTTGTTTTACAGTGCTCTGGTGGCAAGAGCATTGATTGAGCACACAAATTTGATAAAGTGGTCTCTTTTGTTCAAAGCTTTCTCTGGTCTTTTTGCGCTGATTTGCGGAAATGGTTATATCGTTGGCATTAATCAAATCTATGACATTAGCATTGACAAGTATGGTGCAGAAATATAAACAACTGTATAGTTACTTTCTGTCTTCCACTAGTTTTTTCCTCTCTATCATCCACATTTCACATTTCTTACGAAGTTTCAATATTTTGTTCTTGAACATGTTTAACTGCACAGGAATTTCATTTTAAGATTCTTCTGCTCTGGTTCCAAAACTTTTCCAGTTGTAATTACATGTCTATGAAATAAATCCTGATAATAATATTAGCCTAAGTTGGTTTTATATTCTTTTTCAGGGTAAACAAACCGTATTTACCTATAGCTGCTGGAGATCTTTCCGTCCAATCTGCATGGTTCTTGGTTATATTTTTTGCAGTAGCTGGCCTGTTCATTGTTGGGTTCAACTTTGGGCCCTTCATTTTGTCTCTTTACACACTTGGCCTTTTCTTGGGTACCATCTATTCCGTTCCTCCATTTAGAATGAAACGCTTTCCTGTTGCTGCATTTCTTATAATTGCTACGGTATGATAAGTCCCAAACTTTTGTCAATTTGTTTGTTTTTCGTTTTGGCAAATTAAATTGGCAGTTGAATTTTAAGTAGTTGGGGATATATTTGAACAAGATTGACAGAAGAGTCTTATGCAGGTACGAGGGTTTCTCCTTAACTTCGGTGTCTACTATGCCACTAGAGCTGCCCTTGGACTTGCATTTGAATGGAGGTGGGTTATGGCTTATAATTTGTTGCTTTGTATATGTAATTGGTTACGCTGAACAACTGAGCTCATGGTTTCCAATGTTTAAATAGAGGATCACCGAAGAGTACACTGATCATGAATTTTTGATGTTTTAACCAAGAAAATAATTGAAACAAAAGAATAAAATATCTAAGGTAGAGTTGCTAAATTGAGGGCACCTCTGATTTATAACAGTCATAATGTTAGAAGGACGAACTCCACACCATCAAATAAATTGTGCTTCGCTAACATCAGTGAAAGCTTGTGATGGTGTTGTTAGCCTTTCACCACATTTTTTTTAAGTGTCCAGCTTATCTTTTGTGAGCTTATTATATATTTCTTCTTGTATCTTTGGCTGCAGCTCTCCTGTGGTTTTCATCACAACCTTTGTTACATTTTTTGCATTGGTAATCGCTATAACAAAAGATCTTCCTGATGTTGAAGGTGATCGCAAGTAAGTTTTGGTACCCAATTGCATGCACATTGCAGGTTTATTGAACTTATTTTCCTGAGCTGTTGATTTTTCTGTTCACCTCTATTCCAACAAATATGTATTTTTGCTTGTATATGTGTCTAATATATATGTGTGTGTATGCATATCCTCTGTATACAGCATTATCTGCTTTCACGCTTTAACATGGGGCTGCATTTCTTAACTAACTTCAGGTATCAAATATCAACCTTTGCTACAAAATTAGGAGTTCGGAACATTGCTTTCCTTGGTTCTGGAATTTTGCTGATGAACTATATTATTTCAGTATTGGCAGCCGTTTACATGCCTCAGGTGAATATCAACTTGCATCATGTGCCTAGCATGAAATTCTTTATTCATCCATGAAAACAAAACCTGATGTGCTTTCTGAACTGTTAACAGGATTTCAGGCGTTGGTTGCTCATACCAGCTCATGTGACTTTTGCAATAAGCTTGATTTACCAGGTTTGTTCATTGGATTAATAATATTGCAAAGGTTATCATTCTAGTTTAGTGGATTTTCATAAATGTTTTATTTAGTCCAATTTACTCTGAATTGTATTTTGATAATTATTTTCGTTATATTTGTTTAGAGCTGTCGATTTTCTCTAGATTTTCTTGAGTTCAACTTGGATATATGTGTTCCTGAACAATATGGATTGTAGTATCACATCGGTCCTCTATTATAAGACTTTTGCTGTGACTATCAATTTTTTATTTTCTTAGACAACTCGAGGGAGGGAAAGTTGGGGGAATAATGAATAGAAAAAGAGAGGAAAACAGAAGAGAGTCACCAGAACATAGAGGAAGAAGCTTCAGCTCTATTAAATCAAAACTCGTGAGCTGAAACATGAAGAAGCTAAGAAAGCAAGCCTCTCCCTGAGAAAGTATGTAGATAGAGAGATTCTCACAAGATATTCTAGCTAAATGCATCAAAATCCAACATTAAAGAACCCAGTTGCCCAAGGCTTTGCTCTTGTTGAAAGAGGAAAAGAACAAGAGACATGAAAAAATTCCATGTGGGAAATTACACAGCCAATGATGGTCTTATTCTCATGAAATAGGATGAACAACTGTTGCCCTAATTACCATAATCACATTAGCTTATTATATCTCATAATATCTCTAAGTACAATGTTTCCCTATTAACATAAGCTCTAGCAACACATAATTCTATTTCCAAAACTAATGAACTAAACATAGTAGAATTCTGTCAAGCCTTAACTTAATCTTCACAAGGTTGTTGAATCATTCAGTGTCAACTTCACAGAAGTTTTCCACCTTTCCTCTAAAAGTTGGTGCTAGTATGCAGTCTGTGATATTAGTTGACTGCCCAGTGCCTACTTTCTGATTTTAAGTCTAAAAACCAAATTGTCCACATGAAAGGAAGCCAAAATACCCGTTTTCATCTTAATATTAGGTGGCATAAGATATAACCTATTGTGATCAAGACTGCTAGTGCTTTAAGATATCCTTGGCACCATAAACTGTAGTATTTTACCCGTATCTAACATTCTTAAGATTGTGGGGGCATGTTATACTGATTGGAGTGCATTCACAATATATGCTTGGTGATATTACAAAAGCAAAGCATTTCCCTCATATAGTGTTGTTGAGATTTTGTCTATCTAATGCATTATATGCTTATTGGGACCTTAGTGCTATGCAGGATAGACTTGTCTGGTGCTTTCTCATTTTTCTGTTTCTTTCTTTTTTTCATAATGCACATGTGGTTGTGAAATTGTAAGGTAGACATGACTTGTTTTCTTGTATTTCAGACATGGGTACTAGAACAAGCAAATTATACCAAGGTAATATTCTATCTTCTGTAAGAAAATGATTGTAGCAACTTATTAACTGCTTTTGATGCTCAGATATTGGACCTCTATTTTTGTCTCTTGTAGCATAGCAACTTTGGATAACGTGAATCACTTCAACTACTTATCAATACCATGAACCTTCTTCTGGCACATTAGTTAATATTACTACCTATTTATTTGTTAAATACTCTTACTGTGGCACTAAATAATAGATTGCTTGATACAACATTCCTGCAGTTTAGTATTATTAGATCAGGATAACATAGCAATGCCAATTGGCTTTTAAAAGAACTTGCTTTGCTTGTTCTGGTAATTCCACTTTGCCCTTTTGGGGTCCATATAGAGACCAAGATTTTTTATCAATGCAGTATGAATAGTTCAATACTCGATTACTCTAGGTGGCAAAAATACAGTGACCAAATTATTCTTTTAAAAATATGTAGATTCCCAAATCAATGATTTTATAATAGGACTAAAATCAAAAACAGTTTCCAAAATATTGTGTATACAGCTTTCTGTACACCATCTCTACTTGCCTAAGTGATGCACTTTTGATTTCTTATCTCTTCCACTAGTGTTTAAGCTGCTTTTAAAATGTCTGCCTTTATGATGCAGGATGCAATATCAGGATTCTATCGATTCATATGGAATCTGTTCTATGCTGAGTATGCACTATTTCCTTTCATATAGCAAACATCGCTATGTTTTTCTTTGGAAAAGGTGCACACCTGCATAGTTGGAGAGATCTTCTTTGTTGTATCAAGTACATCAACTAATAAACTATCTATTCTTATTTTAGAATTTTTATATGTAAATGTTTGATAGTATTTGCTTTTACTTTGATGTAATGCCATTAACATATTTCATAATATTACACTGAAAATATTTTGTACTGTTTTTGTACCTCTGCTATTCTTTGTCGACCATTTTTAGCTAAAGCATGTGTAGTTTATTTTACAAATATAGAGATGTAAACTGTAAAAACAAAATATGTTTATGTGGCATCACTCAACTTTTGGATTTCTTTTTAGGACATTGGGTCTGGTGACCAATGTGCATAATTTTCCTTATTACCGTTGTACAACTCTAATTTTGATTACAGAAAAGTTAAAACACAAGGTTTGATCTTTGGTGATACCTCCTTATATAGTGATATATAGAGAAACAATAATCATGGTATTACATAACACATTTAAAACCCAAGTAAATACAAAAGATAAAACACATAACGTATATTTAATATGGATTTTGATGAGTGCATGGGAGACATACAATGAAGGGTGAAGAAAGAGACTCAAAGGCTACATTGTATATTAGAAATTGTATAATGTTGTGTTGAACTTTTTGTATTTCTTTCTATCCTTTTGTAATTAAGAATTTGTTTTGGCATTATTTGCTATTAGGCTAATTAGATAACTTGTTGAATCAGTTTAATTAGTCTTAGCTTTATAATATAAACAGACATTTGTTAATTTTTATAATTAGTTTTGACTCATTTATTTATGAAGCTTTTTACATGTGGAGAGAAATTCTCTTTAGATTTTGTGAAGAATTTTTTATTCTTTTCTTTAAGTTATTGATTTAGGGTGACAAATTTTTCTCAACTTATCAATTAATCTTATTTTGGCCTTCTGCTTCATCTTTTATCTCTTCTGTACTTTCAATTTTGTCAATTTTAATATTACCAATTTCATATTCAATCCAATTATCCTAATCCAAAATTAGGCGTTGATCAAATGTTTGTTTGTATAACATATAAGATAACTTATTGACGTCTGATAAGAGTTATTGAAGATGTACCAAGATGTTCAAGAAGTATCAAGATGTCAACAAATTTAACATTTGTAATAGTTTGTGTAAAGTTCTTTTATATTATGAGTGTATAAACTATTTACTCTCGTAATGGGTTAAGTGAGTGCACCTCTACTACTCATACATGAACTTCAAAATATAGAGGCAGGTATTATTGTATAGCATATTGTACATAACTCAAATCTCAACCTAATCAGGGTGTTTCTTTATATCTGATATTAAGGATTGAAACCACTATGTAACAATTTTGGTGTTGGTAACAATTAATATATTCTGACTACCCTATTTCATCTCGTCCATTCCCTTTCATGCTATAATATAAGATAAACACAGTACATGTTTTGAAGGATAACACAAAGGTGGGGATTTGAGAAATTTTCTGCGTAACTATACATGTTATTAATGATTTGCAAGTTGCTATCATCTCAATCTAGATTGGATGAAAGAAGCCAATCAGATTCTATCCTCATTAGGAATCAGAAGATACAAAGTTATTTTGTTCCTCATCCATCACATGACCTACAAAAAACTATATGGCTTAGAAGAATGGCACTAAAAGCATGGCAAAAAGAACTCCTATGTCATTTTTTCAGCAGAGTGGCATCCCTTAATTACCACTTCATCCTATGTATTGCAAGCTGATACACTAGCTGCTTAAGGCACTTGGAGCATCAGGCAAAGAAGGTGGAAAAGCAACATGAGGGCTGAAGCGGGATAAAGATGGTAGCCGGGGAGATGGATGCGTTGTTCTTATCCTTGGAGACAAATTTTGCTGCTCCAAAATCAAATTCTGAAGCTCTAGTGGGTAGTCTCTCATGCAACCAATTCGAGGGCCTGCACCTGTTGTCCATTTAGTAGACAAGTGATTAGCCAATTGATATGATTTCCTTCCCTTGTGTGAATCTATCCTCTTCAAGATTTGCTCCTTTGTAATAGTATTCCCATCTTCATTTTGATGTTCAACAAACATGTTTGATTTGGAAACCATGAATTCCTCCTCATTTATAAATGATTCTTCTGCTGTCTCATAACCACTACTGTCTGACTCAATTGGAGAATAAAACTGGGTACGAGGACCGCTTTCTTGCTCTCCGAAGAATTCAGGCACTATCACTCTTTTTGGTATCTCAATTCTTGCTATTTTTGATCCTAGTCTTAGAGACAGTTTTGACAATGGTGGTTGAGAGGTTGAATGAGCATTAGAATCCTCATTTGTCAAGTCAAGGACCTTTTCAGGTGATGTGTTGTGACTTTCTGTTTCAATGTTTGGAGGTTTCATGGCCTCTAAAATATTGTGTTGGAAGATATCTTGGTTGTTTTCGGCTGTGTGTTCTTCTTCTTCATCTGGATTTTTCTGGATATAAGAAAATGGCAATCAGCATTTCACAAGAACTTTCATTCATGTGATGTAATGAAAATGGCAATTAGCTAATTTTTTGTGCATGGTCAAAGTTAAAATCTATGTATAATTCTATCCCAAGTTAACTCTAAAGAGATCATAGTGAATATGCAGTTATGTTAATCTAGGAGTTTAATTTTCTTCAGTCATGCAAATCCTGAATGGAAATTTGCATTGGATTGACAGATGTTATATCTTATACTGAAGAAAAGGTACCATTTAGTCATTTTACCTTTACATCTGTAAGATCCACATTATTCTCCACAAGGAATGACATGAGTTCCTCAAAATTTTCTTCTGTTGGGAGATAATGCCCACTGTGAGGCCAAACCGCCTATGGAGTTGAAAAAACTCTATTGTCAGTATGCAAACAATAGCATATAGAAAGAAAAGGAAAACAACATTATATCCGTTGTGAACATGAGTAATGATACTTTGACACACATTACATTCATTTGACACACATTGTAGGGGTAAAATAATCATAAAAAAGTGAACTTTTGTATTTGTAAAGGAAAGAAAGAGTGAAGGGCGGTGTCAAATGGGTGTAAAATAATTATGTGTCAAAGTATCATTACTCTATGAAAATAAGTGGTCTGTGTCCTTCTTCATACCCTAAGAACACCATCTTCTGCCACTAGTCTACCAGCAGACAATGTGGCTCCCCCTGCTAGGAAGCTTGAATGTTGAAATGTGCCCTTGGTCTTCTGCCCTACATAAAGAGTCTTGGATGTACTAAGTACAAAAATCCACTTTGCTTTTCCTGTTGTGTCAACAGGTTTCCCACTTTTCTTGAACATGAGTCTTCCATTCTCAATAACTACTTCATAATCCATTCTCTCCACCTGCAAAAACAGCTTTTAGAATTACTTTTACATGTTGCTTGACAGTTAAGGTACATAAACAGAAAGAAGATAAAAAGGGAAATCAAAGGGAGCAATAAACTCACTGGACCAAGATATTTGATGCACTGCTGCTGAAGTTTTAATCTGGAACATCTCTCAGAAAGGACTTCCTTACCTTCCCCAACATCAAGCCTACACTTGTAGGTTGATTTATCCATTAGCTTGATCGAAAGTTACATGTTAAACAGAAATTGGACTTTCATTCTTGTTACAATCTTACCAATAGAAGAAAGGTTCACAGCTATCACAGCGAAGCCATTTGACGTAATAAAATTGAAGATTGTGACCATAGCGATGTCGAGGGTCAATCTGTTCAAGTTGGTAACTAGTTAGAGAAATTATCAGTTTAATTTGAACAATGTCACGTTAGCTATGAGACTTACTGCCTCTAGCCAGTGCTGCAAGGCAAGTTTGCGAGCCCTCACATCCTTAGACAGACCCTTTCCAACCTATTATTAAATACAAAGTGAAAACATCTTACTATCTTTCAATCTACAACATCAACACCTCATGATATTATGATACAAGTAATGTCAGAACCTACCTTGGCAGCTCTCTTCCTCGCCCTAGACCACCGTGACACGGCGGTCTCCGGTTTCTCAATGTCAAAAAATGATATTGAACTGCGCTTAAGTTCGGCAAAATCCAAAGCCTTCCACCTATACATATGAATTTAGTTCAGTGGCCTAAACAATATTATGGATATCTTGGTCTTTCTTAGAGACCACAACCACACGAGTTATGGAAGTTTTTTTTAAATAAAATCATATTAGGCATCAAATAGAAACGCGTTCTAACAACCCAAAGCCCATTATGAGTTATTGCACTAATAGAAACACGTCAGATAGAAGTCAAAATCTTAAGATAATGAGTTATAGAAGCTTTTTCAATCCCCTCATATTTCAACTTAATTTGACAGCACTCTATGAGATTGTTCAAGACTCCTAAATCTAAAAGTGTACGCTCTCACACAAAAGATGAGTAAATATGCATGGATAACGTAAGTTATTTTTATTCTGTCATCCAATCACAAATTGTATGGTAAATTTGTTGACATTTGCAATAATTGTCTGAAAAATTATACCTACCTTGATGTCTGGTTGGTTGACACTGTAAAAAATTAATTGGCATACGAAGTAACAAATAAAATGGATAATGTTTTACGTAAATTCCAATTGTGTTTACCCAGGTACATGTGTTGAAACTAACCATCTCTGCTCTGCAAGAACTGCACAATCTGCAAGTTGCCTCCTTGTCCTAAAACTTTTGTAAACTTTCTGCAACCTCAGAGCAGCTTGATCCCATATACTATGTGCCCCCCGCAATGGCATGTATGTGTTTTTCTCCAACCAGTTACCACTACTGTCTCGACTCTTTGTGCTTTCTGGTTTACCAAAGTCCTTTTCCAAATCTGCTTTAGGAGATCTTAAAGAAAACATGGTTTCTAACTCGACCGAACCTCCAACCATCATCTTCCCTGCATATTTGGATTTCTTTGAGTCAAGTTTTAAGTCTTAACCATGGAACTAACTTACAGACAAATATGTTCTATATCTTCACCTCTGAAGTTGATCCACCTCAAGAGAAACTTTCACAATAATATCCAAATCAAGTAATGTGTAAGGTAAGGTTTTTCTCGTCTAAAAAATTGCTATAAACATAACTCAAATGAACAAAAATTAAGGGTACAATCAAGTTTAGAAAAAGAAGTAGGAGAAAAGCTCAAGGCTTCATGGACTCTTAGCATTCATGACCCTTTATAGAAAGAGGAAGGAAAACCAATGCATGAATGGGCATAAATTCCAATCATTTTTATTTGGTTCAGAGCAGAAAGAAAAGTGAATAAATTCCAATAATCGCCAGATAAAATTACTGGCCTCTGAGCTTTAATTTTATTTTCTGTCTCAGTGTCTTATCCAGCAAAAACCAAATCCAATAATTCCATAAATAATTATACGCAAAAGACTTATCCGTTGCTTCATCAGATAGGTTTCTATAGAATCCAAAAAATGACATATAGAACAAAGAATCAAATCTTCAACAGTGACTGTTTACAAAAAAAAATAATAATAATCAAACATCGTCTTGTCTAACATTTCAGAAAAGGAGTTGAGGGACATTGTCATTGTCATTGTTGGAAAATAAATTTATAACAAACCAACAAAAAAAAAATGATCAAATTGTCCCTTAATCCTCCTTCCCTTGCTTTGATGCCATTTTTCTCCTCCCTTAATCCTCACTCACACCTCCCCAACGTAGCAAAAACCAATGCCATGGTTGTCATCAAACCAGAAAACATGCAACCAACATGGGACATATTCAATCATAAGAATCATAAAAACATTGTCACATCTTTACGCATGTTTGAATATTGAAAAAGACAATGACAGCATCATATAACAAGAACAACATCAACACCAATGTTTTGTCATTGTGATTGTGATTGATGATTATGAAGGAGCATGAGCGTACCTGAATATGTGAATTCAGTAGGATCAAGGAAGAGGAAAGGCTGAAGGGGGTGTTCGGCAGAGACACGGAGAGAGAGATGAGAGATTGAACAACAACAGCTACAAACAAACAAAAGGGTAGAGAGAGAAGATGAATGGGGAGAGAAAAGAAGGAAGGGATCCACCCAGAAAGGAAGTGGCACAATGGAGGGTGGCAACGTAAGAGAGAGAATGAAAGAGAGAGCGAAGAATGTGGGAAGAGAGTGTGAGGAGAATGAAGAAAGAGTTCTTTTTTCGGAGTTAAAGGGTGCCTAGGTGTATTGCTATGCTGTGCTCTCTCTTCCTTGCAATGCTCATTGCAAACAAACACCTTGTGCCATGTTATATATGCTATTCTTGCACTACCCTTTTTATAGAATGGAGGAATGAAAACGCCATGGAAATGGAAACACAAAATTTAAAAGGTTGGTTTGTTTGTTTCTACAATGTTGTTTGGAGTGAAGTGAGACATGCAAGCTGTCTCTCAAACTCTGACTAACTCACATAACATAATTTTTTTTTTCTAAAACATTTTCTACACACTTTAATGACTTCATTCGTTTATTTTCTCATTATAATTAGGGTTAAATATGTTTTGGTCTCTTAACTTCTGGTGAATTATGAAATTAGTCCACTTTGAAACTTTGAACAAATTTAGTCTTTGAAATACGTGGATTTAGTCCTTTTAATCAAATTTTGTTAAGTTTATTTGACATTTCAAGTGCGTTTTATAACAGTATTTGACTTGACATTAAAGCAAAAATGTGTCAAACAGTATAAACAACTAAAATACAATTTTGAAATGCATACGAAACATCAAATAAACTTAACAAAATTTGATTAAAAAGACTAAATCTACATATTTTGAAAGATGAAAGACTAAATTGGTTCAAAGTTTCCAAATAGACTAATTTTAAAATTTGCTGAGAGTTAAGAAACTAAAAACATATTTAATTCTTATAATTATAATCTACATTTATATCTCTTAATAAATTTTACTTCTAGGTAAAAAAATGGTTAGCGGGAGGAAAAGTTTCTAGGGGGATGAATTATACTTTCAGTAAAAATTAATTATTGAACAGAATATGTGATCCTTTGTATAAAATTTGTTTTTTTTTAATATGTTTCGTTAGTTACAGTTGCATCCTTGTTATAACAAATGTGTAATGTCGGTATTTTAATATTTCTTTTTTAAATTTAGTAATCTGGTTTTGTAAGTTATTATAAATAAGTAGATCTGATAAATAGGTTGAGTTGGTTGGGTCCAATCTTACCTAATAGGTCACTTTAAAAGGTTTTGTTGAACATGTGTATTTGTTTGTTCTATTTTCAAAAATAAAAAATTACTTTAAATATAAAACAAAAATCAAGTAGGCATTTTAAAATTAAGAAGATTATTGAATTTGATTTTAGATATAATAATTTGATATATAATCTATGCGTGTGTTTTATAAAAATAATATTATTTTACTTAAAAAAATATATAATTATTACTTTATAAATTAGACAAACTTAAATTTATCCGTTAGTCCACCCTATTTCCATTTCAAATATTGTAGGTTAAATTGATTGAAAAAAAGTGACTTAATTTAATTTAGATAATTTTCCACTTGGCTGAAATTATTTTACCAACTTTACAAATAAATAACTAATTTCATTATACTTTTCTTTTAAGGTGTATACCATAGCGATTTGAAATCATGTCACATTAACTTTACACCTAAACGAGTTAATTATACGAAAAAAAAAACATAAAAGATATATAGTGATGGAAATAATATTTGTTAAACTTATTGTTATTTAAATAATTTAAATATCTAATAAAAATGTCTTTTATTATATAGATATTATGTAAATGAAAAGTGACACCTATATATTTACTTATAAATTTTATTATATGAATATAATTTTTTTATTCTTCAGTTATTCATACATTTTTAACTATTATATATATATATATATATATATATATATATATATATATATATATATATATATTGCATATTATGCTTATCCCATGATAAAGTGTGACACAAAGGATAAATAGTATCGCAGTATCATTCAAATATGGCCGTTAAATAGTTGATTAATTATTGTATGTACAACTTTTTTTATTAAACTTAAAATCAAAATAATCTTAGCACAAAAGATAGTTTGAAGGGCATATAAAAATGTTTACCATCTAGTCAATGTATGTCGATAGGTTATTTTCATCTAATTTTACTTATATTTTCAAAATATAACTAGTTTGGTGCACAACTAATGATTCAAATAAGGAAAATTCTAATCACTTGATTTTTTTAGTCTCAATAGAATTAGTTTTAAAAAATTTAGTCTCTTATATTTAAACGTGTTTTTTTTTCTAATTTGAGAAATTACAATAAATTTTCTTGAATTTAAAAATTAATCAGATTTTTTTCCTAAAATTTTAATATAAATCAACAATTAAATCACTACAAAGTTAATAAGTCTTTATACATACACCCCGTATTTACTTTTACTTTATACGATATGTGCTCCAACGTATGTTACATTACTAATAATAATAATAATAATAATATAATAATAATAATAATTATTATTATTATTAACATAAACAAAGACACTATCGTGCTTGTGTATACGCAATTTTTAAATATGCGTGATATTATATTAGTAGGTGATAATATTGTAATGTTATTAAGTTAATATATAAAATAAAATTATATTTATTAAAAATAAAGTGAAATGTATCATAAAATATGCGAGAATAACCGTTGATAAATAAAAAAAATAAAAAACAGAGATAGACGGTTTTATAAAAAGTTTGTAAAAGTATCGGTCAATTTTAAAAAATTTAATAATTATTATATTTTAAAGGGTAAAAGTGATATTTTAAAATGTGGACATAAAAAAGAAATCGTTTTTATATATTGTTAGGTGATGATATTGTGATGTTATTAAGTTAATATATAAAATAAAGTTATATTTATTAAAAATAAAGTTAAATATATAAGAAAAGATGAGAGAATAACCGTTGATAAATAAAGAAAAAAAGAAAAAAAGATAAACGGTTTTATAAAAAATTTGTACAAGTAACGGTCAATCTTCAAAAATTTAATAATAATTATATTTTAAAGAATAAAATTGGTATTTTGAAATATATAATTTTTTTTTATATATTATTATAGATTATTATTATTATTTTCTTTTAAGCATGAAGTTGGTGGAACCGTGTGCAACTAAGGTACGGGTGTTTCTAAAGTGAATGATGGAAACAAGACCACTTACACCAACTGTGGTACTTTGATTTAATTTATATTATAAAGTAACTTTTATCTATATATATAAATTTTTAAATGAGTTTTTTCTTTTTCAAATGTAAGCTTTCTTCTTTAGATCAAAGTCTAAGCATGGGTAAAGAAGCATAAACCCTAAGCTATACAATGATGTAATGCATGAAATAATATAAACTAAAATTTTTAAATTAAAAATGATAAAGATTAAGCTTTCAAGTGAGTGCTTACAAAATAGTTTGAGTGATATCATTCTAATTAAGGTATAAAATAAGTTATATTAAAATTGACTAAATGTATTTAAAATTTAGTCCACTGTGAACATTATTAATAAATCATTATTTAAAATATTTTATGCTTTTAATTTGTTAGAAAATATATAATAATAGGATAAATTTACCATAATTATAATTATTCCATATCTTAATTTAAATTTTTGTGAATTATATTGCTACATAATTTTTTAGATTTTGATGTTATGTTTTTTACTTTTATACAAGAATTTTATAACATTTATTATTTTATTTAGTTATTGTCCAAAATTAACTGAGATAATATTGTTGGAATCAATCAAGTAAGTATGTTAGAATGTGAAACTAACTTCCAGATTTTATTAACTTAAAAGAAAATATTATTCCTTAACTTTGACTTTTAAGTAATATAAACTTCAAGTATGTTAGAATGTGAAACTAATTTCTATCCAGATTAGAGATGGCAAATAAATCCGTGTCCGTGGGTATCATCCGAACCCGTCCCCGTTTTGACGGGGAATCCCCGCTTTGACTGGGTATGGGTATGGGTATGGGTAATACCCGAAATTTTCAACTGGGGATGGGGATGGGGATGGGGATATATAT
>Ga0214542_1008964_pt1 | contig 16018 bp, 8 predicted proteins | sample CNSS1metaG_FD_160096 | JGI IMG/M metagenome (GOLD analysis project Ga0214542, IMG submission 160096) | Root nodule microbial communities from cowpea collected in UCLA plant growth center, Los Angeles, California, USA - CNSS1 | ecosystem: Host-associated > Plants > Roots > Nodule | place: USA... | reverse complement strand
TCAATCAAATTTTACTATGCCTAATCATGTCTATTCTTTTATCTCCTCACCAAATAAAAAGTTTAATTAATCAAAGTAAAGTCTCAATTAATTTTCGTTAGAGTAAATACCTTTAATCAAAGTAAAGCCTCAATTATTGGTAAAAACTCATTTAATCACATGAAAGTTTCTAAATAAAATCAAAGGAAAGTCTCAATTAGATTTAAAAACCCTTGAACTCATATGATCAACATGCATATAGATTTAAAATCATTACTTTTTACGTGATTCAAAAATAAAAGACATAGATGAATTAAAACCTCAACAATAATAAAAAGAACAAAAGAGATTAATTGATCTAACCTTACAATGGAATCAACCCAAGAAGTCTAGAACTCCATGAATGAAAAATAAAAATAGAAGAATGGAGAGAGAGAGAAAGGAAACAAAATTAGGCCCCCTAAGGGTTCCAAAACTCCGAAGGCCCAAGTTTGTTCCCTTCTGCTTCTCCATTGGTCTCTTTATATAGGACTTGGACTGGGCTTTTCAGTTGCTAAAACCTCTCAAATATCTTTTAAAATAAAGATAAAGATAAATATTCAAAGATATTTAGAGAGATATAGACTATTTGACAAATATAGTTGGTTAAAATTTATGATATAATTAAATAAATTAATTATTTAAAGATATCTAATAAATTATCACCAAATAATATTTGTATTAATTTTCTCAATAAGCCATTTTCAATCCTGTAGTCCAATTTTGCATAGACATCCAAAAATATCAATATTTGCAGTTAAACCCCTCTCGTTTGACCAATCTTTGACTAGATTTGCTGCCCTTATCCTTGTTGCTGCCGCAGGTGCAAGGTGCAATGACGGCTGCTCCTTTTTCTCCGACGACGTTTTCTGGCAAGGCAAAGATGCAGGAGGTGGTTTAGGGGTTAAGCTACAGCAGGTGTGGGTTACACGTTTTTTGCATCTGTGGAGGTTCGTTCATGAACGTGAGAGGAGTGCTCCAGTGTGATGGAAGGCGTTGCATGTGGTCTGCATCCAAATGGTGGTCTGGCGTGGTGGTGATTCAAGCGTGATGCAGAGGGAATCCATTGTTCTGCTGGAGTGTGAACGAAGTTCCATCCATGGTGGTTCTGCGCAGTGCAGGATTCGTAGGTGCGTGATGTTGATGAAACTGTAGTGGCTAACGCAGATCTGATCTGGTGGTTCTCGCATGGTGCAGATGCAGTGGTGGCTCGTCAAGCATAGCGGCTGTCGGCGAGATCCAGAGCTAACGGTGGTGGCGCAATTTCGTTGGCAACTTAGTGGTGGCGGAGCAATGGCTGCCGGCTTCAATGGATGACGGTGGTGGCCATGGTGCAAGAGGAGAAATTAGGGTTTCTCATGGGAGAGATGAAAGATAATGACGTGACACCATTCCATTGGTTATGCTTAGTATGATAGGATAGTGACACGTGGCAACACATGGTTGGAGAGTTTCATTAGTGAAGGATTGCCACATGGCTTCTTATAAATGGGGTTGAACTTTGAGTGGAAGGAGGTGTGTAGATAGAAATATTAGGGGTGTAGAAAAGGTTTTTGTGAGACCCATTTGGAAATAAGGGAGTGTATATGTAATTTAGGGGGTGCAGAAGTGATTTTTTTCAGAACTTACTAATTTCAGCCTTATTTAAAGGTGGTTTGTAACTTCAATCAATTTATTTTCCCACCTTGAATGAGCTTAATCTTAATTTCAGCTTCATCAACAAACGTTAAAATATCCAAGAAATAATTTATGCAACTAAAAATCAATTTTTAAGACATTTTTATCAGAATTATCAATTAAATCACTTTTTAAACACACAAATTCAATTAAATACCCAGAATTAAACACTGAATGAGGGAAAAAATATGCACTCATCACTCACATGTCTACAACATCCATCACTTAAGGATCTACCTCCTTTTGTCCGTGCTCTTTTTTCAAGAATTTGAACATATTTTTCCAGAGGATGGTCCCCAAGGCCTCCCACCTTTTATAGGAATTGAGCACAAAATTGATTTGTCCCATGTGCAAGTCTACCAAATAGACCAGCTTATAGGACAAACCCAATTGAGACTAAGGAGATAGAAACTCAAGTCACTAAGTTGTTAGACAAAGGATGGATTCAAAAGAGTTTAAGTCCTTGTGATGTTCCTGTGTTGTTGGTGCCCAAGAAAGATGGGAAATGGCGCATGTGCTACGATTGTAGGGCCATCGACAACATCACAATAAAATATAGACATCCAATTCCTAGACTTGATGATATGCTTGATGAATTGCATGGAGCAAAATTGTTTTCAAAAATAGACCTCAAGAGTGGTTATCACCAAATTCATATTGCCAAAGGCGATGAGTGGAAAACCGCTTTCAAAATAAAATTTGGTCTATATGAGTGGTTAGTCATGCCTTTTGGCCTAACCAATGCTCCTAGCACTTTCATGCGCTTAATGAATCATGTTCTCAAGGATTGTTTGGGGAAATTTGTAGTTGTTTATTTTGATGACATTTTAATTTATAGCCCAAGTTTCTCTCTTCATCTAGGACACCTTAGGGTAGTCCTTTCTCTTCTTAGAGACCATCAACTCTATGCCAACATTGACAAGTGCACTTTCTGTGTAGAGAGTGTCATCTTTCTAGGGTTTGTGGTCAATAAAAGTGGGGTACATGTTGACCCCGAGAAAATCAAGGCCATCGAAGAATGGCCTATTCCAAAGAATGTAGGGGACATCCACAACTTCCATGGGCTAGCTAGCTTCTATAGGCGGTTTGTTCCCCATTTCTCCACCATTGCACCACCCTTAAATGAACTTGTCAAGAAAGACACACCTTTTGTGTGGGGTGATAGGCAACAACAAGCCTTTGATGAGATCAAGGCTACACTCACCCAAGCACCAATTCTAACTTTACCAAATTTTGAGAAAACCTTTGAGCTAGAATGTGATGCTTCTAGGGTTGGCATAGGTGCGGTATTATTGCAAGAAGGCTATCCAATTGCGTATTTCAGTGAAAAACTAAATGGCCCTTCTCTCAATTATCCCACCTATGACAAAGAGTTGTATGCCCTTGTGCGTGCTATTCATACTTGGGAACACTATCTTGTGTCCAAAGAGTTATTATTCACACTGATCATGAAACTCTCAAGTATTTGAAAAGCCAGCACAAGCTCAACAAGAGGCATGCAAAGTGGGTTGAATTTCAAGAGCAATTCCCTTATATCGTCAAATACAAGAAAGGGAAATCTAATGTTGTGGTTGATGCACTTTCTAGAAGATATACTCTTTTAGCCAAACTTAGATCTCAAATTCTTGGATTTTATTTTATCGGACTATGGTGTTATTGTAATAATTTTATAGACTAGTTTAATTGCATTACAGTATTAATGCGAATTATTTTTATCTGTATTGACGCGTTGAACATAAGGTTTTAATTTTCCCGCGATTTTTGGGAAATTGATTAATAATAAATGAGGTTGTTTATCATCATTTATTTTTTTGTCTATTTTAATAAGTAATTTTCGACTAGGACGTTACAATTATCCATTGCAAGCAAGAGCCTACAAACTTGCCTTCCACTCTTCCATGCTTCCTCCATCATTTCCGCTACACTTGGAGCTTCATGTCTCCACCAAGCTCCATCAAAAATGTTTTTTTTTTTTTGTGAAAAGTGTAACAAACATGTCATTAAGGTTACACCTAGGTAATACTATTAATCTTCAGAATTCTGATTTTATTAATATACAAATATCAATAAATGAATAATCTTCATAATGTTTATTTTTAGGTATAAACTTAGACTTCGTGTAATTGATGCTACAGATTCTACAACTTTTGTTGTATTTGATCGTGATGCAAGTGCAATGTTGAAGAAATCATGCTCTGATATTCTTGACTTACAAGACAAGGTTAAGTTTCCAATGTAGTCAAAGAAATTCTTAATCAATATTTTCCTATTCAATATTCTGGACTTCTTTTCGAATTATTTAAATCATGATGGTTATCTACCCTAATGCTTTTTCATTAAGTTAAATCATTTGTATTTCTACTTCTTTTAATAGAACACTATTGCTGGAAACTTGCCTAAAGAGTTTGAAGTCCTCATTGATAAGACCTATCTGTTCAAAGTTGAGTGCAATAATGATTATAATAGCAAATTTGATAAATCAGTCAAAGTTAAAAAAGTGTGCATGGATGAAAAAGTCATTGAAAGCTTTACTGATGTTGAAGTTAAGTCTTTGGTAAGATCTGATTTATTTGTTTTTACGTCTTATCATATATATATATATATATATATATATATATATATATATATATATATATATATATATATTAATTATACTCTTATTGTACTTCAATATCTTTTTTAGGATATATACTCTGCAAATGAATAAGAAAGCAAACTTAAGCAGCTAACAAATGAGATCTCATCTGATACCATTGCAGAGGTATGTGAAGATTAGAACTTTACTTTTTTTCTAAAACTTTGTATATGCTAACTTTTTCAAGTTTATTTTTAGGATTTGCTGATTAAATTGACTGAAGAATCAAATGATGTTGAGACTCTAAGTGATCATTTGAGCATTATAGGATCAAGCCATGTTGATCAAGCCATGTTTCTACAAAGGAAGCATTGATCAATAAATCGGTAATTGATGTTGAAATTGATGAGTTAACCCATAAAGAATCATCTCATCTGGACAATCTTATCTTTGAGTTGGCTACCCAAGTACCTGTCCCGGCACTTAAAAGACAGAATCGATCTTTGGTTCAAGAAAATGAGAAGATCCCAGTGAAGATGTTGAAGAAGAACATCAAGATTGAAAAGCGATTTCTGTTATTTTAATCTCAAAATAGTACCAGACTTTATTTGTGTTTTTATGTTGGTTATATTATTTTTTTGGAAAACATTTGTTGCTTTTAACTGCATGTACTCATGACCAATATGTTTTGTTGTTCTTAAGTTGTTATTATTTTGAAAACATTCACTTGAAGTTTCTGTTTATTTAATTATGAACTATATGAGCTATTGCTCAACATGAATTCCTACTTATTTTTGCAGTCACAATTTGCTAGCTGAATCAAAGTGTGTTGATATTATTTTATATTGTCAACACCATAATCATGCTAGCTACATCAAAGGAATTTGCTTCCATTTATTGTCTGTGTATTGTATTTTAAAAGATTGTAGTCTTTCAGTATAAGGGTACATTTCAATATTATCAATCAATTATTCGTAAAAATATATTTCATGTTACATACAAATAGTATTAACTTTTGTTATCTGTGTTGATTTTTAAACATCAGTATATGTTGCTAGTTGAATATGAAAGTGTTGATATTATTTTTTTTTTGTCAACTACATTATCATGCTATCTACATCAAAAGGAGTAACTTTTGATCTACTTGAAGATTTTTTAACTACATTATTTGTTGCCCAACATATATAACTTATTTCATGTTTTCAAAACCATGCTAGCTACATCAAATATATTCTACTCCTTTAAAGAACAAAATTTATTTATATTCATTGTCTGAATGTTTATTTAAATTTTAATAAATTCATAATATATCTATTTTAAAATATAGCTTTTTGTTTAGGTTGTCTACACAAATACACAAATTATTAAAATTTGAAAATTTATTTTTAAAATGAATTTATTTTTAATCAACCAACCCGTCAACCTACATTCATTTCCATCTAAAGAACCAAAGTTTATTATTTAAATTTTATGAAGGTTTACTAAAATTTCAGAAAAAAACATAATATATTTTTCATATGTCTTTTAAATTTAGTTAATGTTTTTAGATAAAAATTTATTAAATTTTGAATTTTAATCAACCAAGAGAAAAACCAACATTCATTTACATTTTATACAATAATTTTTTATTTTAATTTAACAGGTTGAACTTTAAAGAATTTGTTTTTACTTTAAAGAACTTTAAATGAACGTTTATTTTATTTTTTTATAAATACATAATATATAATATATACTTTTATTCATTATTTCATTACTTTTTTTTTAATATTTTGTATTACTATTTGAACTTCTAATTTGTATTTTTATTTGTAATAAATATATACGACTTTAATGATTGTTTTTTAACAATTAATTATATTTTGAAAATCATTAAATATATATATATATATATATATATATATATATATATTATATCTAAACTAATTAGAAGTTGAAATAATGTTTTCATATTTATATAATCGTTTGTTTTGTTTATTATCCATCAAGAAAACAAAAGGGTCACTCCTCGTAAACCTCCATGGATACCTTTTGTGAGTGTGGCTGCTAGAATAACTTTAGGAAGGTTCACTACCATACATTTTGTTCATAATCAAGTATGTTTACTTTAGAACAACTTCAAAAATATGTTCTTTCTACATTCATATCTATTTGTTCAATCAATCTTATTTGTTCAAATGTACTCTGAATGTTTTTTCTTCCATCAGTCATGCATTTTTTTTTACTTTGTTTGAAATCTTATTTATTCTCTTTTTTTTTATAAAAATGAAAACTTTATTGAATAATCATTCAAATCTATGGCTTTTTCTCTTTGTTGTGCATGCTTCATCTATCTTAAACTGTTTTTTTCTTTGATCAGCCATGCATCTCTTTACTTTCGCTTGAAATCTTACTTATTATGTTTTTTAATTCTAAAAATGTAAAATTTCTTCAAGAATCCTTCAAATATACGACTTTTTCTTTTTGTTATGCGTTCTTCATTTATGTACAAAATGTTTTTGCTTTAACCAACAATTCATTTTTTTTTACTTTGCTAGAAATCTTACTTTTAAAAAAAAAATGTAAACTTTGTCCCATAATTGTTGAAATCTATGACATTTTATTTTTGTTCTGCATTGTTGATGTATCTCGAAATGTTTTTTCTTCCATAAGCCAAGATGTTATTTTTACTTTGTTGGAAATCTTAGGTATTAATTTTTTTTTTCTAAAAATGTGAACTTTCTTCAATAATCATTCAAATGTACGACTTTCTCTTTTTGTTTTGCATGCTTCCTCTATCTGGATAAGTTTTTGCTTACATCATCCATGCATGTTTTTATTCCTTTGGTGGAAATCTTATTTATTTTCTCTCTTTCTTTTATGATCAATTTAATATTTGTCTTTGTATTTGTACCTTACAACTAATTTAAGTTCAACAATTGCATACTGCTTAAAATACATTTTTTTTATTATAGTCATTTTTAAAATGTTTTTCACCCTGCTGTTTGTTTTTTGAACACTAAAATTTTAGGAGCTCGGTCATGTTGATCGAATATTTGTTGCTATGTTTGAGCAAGAATTAGGACCAATTCGGCAGTTAGAAGATATTAAAGGGAATCGCCATCAGTTAACTTTTAATATAGATGTCAATGATCCATTAGTCACTGATGGTTGGTCTAGCCTGAGTTTTTTATAAATTGGAACATATCTATCAAATTTTATTCAGATATGTTGACAACTCAACCTTCCAGATTACTGTATTCTCCAGCATGTCTACAATATCGACTATGCAGAAGTTTCATTCAAACATACTTCAAATGCGAACAAAACATCCTTTTAGAGTGAAATTGACAAAATGTCAAAGCAAAGTGAGCCATCTAGTGAACTTTGTTATTTTATATTGTTTTTTATATGTTATTTTTTTGATATAAGTTGTTATTATTTTTTCTTATTTAGTTCTTTTTTCAGGACCTACCAACTGACTTTGCAGCTTACGCTTGCAAACGTAGATTCAAGAGGTTAGAATTGCAGGGAGGGAAGAACACATTCATTGTTCAATGTAAGCTTTTGGTGCGTAATTCACCTAAGAAGTCAACTAAGATTGGGAAGGGATGGAAGGACTTCTGCAAATTCAATCGGTTGAAAGAAGGGGATATTATTGTGTTTGAAGTTGACAACCAAATGAGAAAGAAGATCAAAGTCTATGTAAAAAGAGAATTCGGCCTTTAATATTTAAGTTTTCTTTCATTTTACTTTAGATGGTATGTATGATTTTTCTTGAACTTTCAAGGAAGTGTGCTTTTATTTTGTGTGTAAGCCTGAATACATGCTAATTTTGTTGCTTCTAATAAGTAGAAGTCATATCTATAACTATTATTCGTAAGTTAATTATGATCAACTTTAATATTTTATTTAATTTCATTTTACTTAATTTCATGCTTCAAATTATGTAATATAGTTATATATTACTTTTTTTATTTATTTCTTAAAAGAAAATCATAAACAATAAGATTTATTTGAATATTTATTTTATACAAACAATATTCAATTTTGATAATAAAAATTAATATTTTATACAAACATTTTTAAGAGAGGAATTCAAATTTTTCAAAATTTAATTAATGTAAAAAAAAACGTTTCAAGTCATAATAAATAACTCAATATTTTTATATGCTAACTCAATATAAATTGAAATCTTTTGCTACAAATTTGTCCTATCACACAATAATTTCAATAACATTATTTTAATTTTTGTAAACACAAAGTATTTTAATCTTAGTTGCACTATTCCTTTTTAATTATTTTTTACCAATCTCTAACTTATTCAAATACTATCACACAAGATCATTTCTTTTATAAAAAAATACAATTGATTTGTGACTCTAAAACACGTGTTGTAATTTTAATTAAAATTTTTACAGTGTATGTATGTTTTTATTTAACATATTATGTATGTTTTATAATATTTATGCTTTAAAAAAAGTTAATGTTGAACATATTGATTTTTTTCAAAATTATCTTTGGTCAATTTTTCAATAAAGGACAATTAAAAGTTGATTTGGCTGTCATTCTTTTTGTTTGTCCTGACTTTTTAAACAATTTTTTGATTAGTTTCAGGGTACACTAAATGTAGAAACAAAATTCTACTTTGATGGTTGACTATTACCAAGCATAGTACTTATGTGTTAGCCCCAAAAGGAATTATAGCACAGATGTACATTCTGAAATGCAGCATAGCACAAATGATCAAATCTTTTTGCAAAAGGTACGTTGTTCAAAATATTGAATTATATGTTATAGTTTTGATATTTCCATATCAATGACTTGGTTGTTCTTTTGTATAAAAAGATTGTACTTACATTAGCTACCTTAGGAATAATTTGCGTGCAAAACTGAAAATGTCCCTTCATTTATTCATAGCTTTTTATTGGGCTTTCTGATTTTACTTTCTTCACAATGCACTGTTAATTATGTTTGTGTTTATTTTTTTAGTTTTAATTATTAATCAAAATCTTTTTTTTTTTATTCAACTTCTTTTCAATGTGTAAAGAACCATAACACAACAAGAGAATGCATTACTTCTGCAAACTTTGAATAGTACTACAAACAAATGGATGCAAATTGTAACGTCCTAGTCGAAAATTACTTACTAAAATAAACAAAAAAATAAATGATGATAAACAACCTCATTTATTATTAATCAATTTCCCAAAAACCGCGGGAAAATTAAAACCTTATGTTCAACGCGTCAATACAGATAAAAATAATTCGCATTAATACTGTAATGCAATTAAACTAGTCTATAAAATTATTACAATAACACCATAGTCCGATAAAATAAAATAGTGAGAAAATCCCCAAGAGTTCCCCACTCCGTCTCTATGCATCTGTCCGCTCACTTGCATCAACATCTGTTCCCATGTAACAAGTTACATGATCATCGCCACACACACACAGATAGGGTGAGCTCATTTAAATAAAACCAACAAATAAAATATTAAATACAACATCAAAACATTAAAACTCGGGTTAGTATGTTACTCCATTTTACCCTTACTTCTCCATTTCCAGTACTTGTATTTAGATGTCTATCCTTTCTATACCCTTTAGGTGAGAACAATGATCGATCTTTGCTGCACGAGTGTCTACTCGCCCCTCCGACTACAGGCCACCACCTGATAGTCCACACGTGGGAATAACTTTGCCACAACATCTCACTATGACACCAAGTGGAGTTCCCCAAAACAAACATAAGTTTGTATTTGTTCCCAAACTACCAAATCTCTATCAGAATACATTGAAGAGGGCAATCATATGAAACCTCGCCGTACGAGCCACAACCCGCACACTCCACTGGACTTCTTAAACCACCAGGCTACAACCTAAAGTGGTCACGTGTTACCCCAATACAAGATACACTCGTAACTGGGCCCCCAGCCAAAGCATCGCATCATGAACATCCCTTAAAGCGGTGTAGAAAACTTTCCTTGCACATCATCACTGGACCAAAACCGTCTGGCACGCATCTCACACCGCTAGGCGGAATTAAGCTCCAGACCGTCTGGCGGGCATCACACACCGCCAGGCACCAAGCCCCTGCAGAATTATCATTGCATCGTCACCGCCTGGCGGACTCCACCCTCTGCCACCAGGCGCCTCGCTGTCTGCCACCGCCTGGCACAGCTCTCTAGTGTCGTCAGGCGCCACGCACCATCAAGGCTTCTACTGCACCGTTTTTCCTGACAGAACCATTCCTACCGCCAGGCGCCCTACGCGCACAATGACTAATGCCACTAGTTTGTGACCCTACCACCTGGCGGCTCGTTCACGCCACCAGGCGTTATACCAGTAGCGCAATGCTACTGGTTTTTGGTATTGAAAACAGATCCCAATGGACCATAAGTCATGCACACACCAAATTATAGCACCAGTATGGTTTTCTATTCATACATCTATAAGAAGATTACATAAAACCCATTCAAACATGCCATCAAATCAAGTATTGTCATGCACCCATGCTCTCCTTCATTTATTTCCTTAAACATGCCACATATGTTACACATACACACAGTCTTATGATCATACAGTCTGATATTTATATAAACTCATGACATCACACTTGGGTCAATATAGCATATGTACTCTCATAACAGTTCACAACCACAAGCCCATGACTAGGTAAGAGTATACCAAACATACCATCACATATAAATCCATCTCACTCTTACTACCAAGTTAACATACTTTCACAATTATAACTTATCTCCTATAACAACATTTAAGACATGACTACAATTATCACCTTTTCCACTTTAGCTTTCTTTAACCTTATTTACTCACTAACATGCATCTTGCAACCACATATTCCAATTCAGTCATATACATATAAATTTACATTTTAAAGACCTCAAGACATGAGATCCATACAGAATCACAAAACAACAGACTACACTGACGGGCCGCCTGGCAGCAGTTCTTATTCCTCTAGGCGGTGCATACATATCTGGATTCTGCCCAGATTTTTCCAGCACTGAAATGCAACCTCATATCGCAACTCAAGTACCCAACTTCATACTGATGGGTTTCTATATATACACGCACCATACAAAATTCATACATCCTTCATATCCTTCTTATTTTGGTAAAATCAGTGCACCAAACATTACAAAAATTCATGATTATTATCCCCAAGCCCAGCATAAACCCTATCCCCTCAATTTCATTTGAGAGTTCATGCAATTTCCATCAATTTATGAACTGTAAACCATAATTCATCATACAAATCATATATGTGCAATAAGACTACAACGCAATACCACCACATCACTAGCAACTCATCAAAACGAGAAAGAAAATAACAACAGCAACACAGCGCCTGGAGGTTCACTCCCGGCCGCTAGGCAGATCATCCGCAAACCCAGAAAGTTGAGTACAACAACATGTGCCGCCTGGCGGTAGTTCATGCGCCGCCGGCGGTTTCTGGAAAAATCTAGAAAATGCAAACCAAACCAGAATTGAGAGATTTCACAGTTCAAGCATGACCCAGAACATAATTTTCATATGATTCAGAAATAAAACATACAGTAGGGACACCCCTAACCTGGATTCCTTACTCAATTTGATAAATTTGCTACTTCCTCCTTGTTTGCCAATATCCTTCTTGGTCTTCTACCAATTCAGACCCAAAACCTCACCCAACACTCACCAAGACTCTCCTGTCGTGCTCTTTTTCTGGTATAGTTTCAACCTTGCCAAAACCTTTCCTAATACTCAAGTTTTACCTTTTAAACGGTGCTTTAAAATTAGGTCAATAATACAAAACGGAATTTCCACTTAATTGATGGTTAATTGTCATTCATGGTCCCTTTATGGCTGTTTTATAGCCACCCTTGGCTGCTAGATCAGTTAGGGTTTCCTTTAACCCTTCCCATTCCATTCAAATCTAACATTAGCAAAAAAATAAAGTTTAATTTAGGTTTTCCCAAGGCTTAAACCCATAACCATGCAATTGCCAAGTCAATACCAAACCATTATGCCAATTCATGTCTCATGCCAACTAATATAATTCAATTACTATATTCTTACTTAACACGCACATGCATATTATTAAAACAATAAAATTAAATACTACACAAATGGCATATATAGGACTCAAACCCAAGTCCTCTCCCACAAACAAGTACTCTCAACCACTTGAGCTAGTACTTTTCTACTACCCGCATTTATTAATAATTACTTATTTAATTATTTAAATTTTGTGGGTCTTACACAAATGATTCAAGAAATGTAAGAAGAAAAAGGAAGAGCATTGTCTCACAAAATATTTCAAATATCATGATGAAGTCCTCAGGTAAAATAAATTTATGTTTCTGAAATTGCATTTTAAACTTTCTTCAATTTGGTTTCTCATTTCATTTGTTCTTCAAACTTCTTCAAAATAAATACAGTTACTTCTCATCCAATACAATAACATAAACATTCAGATGTTAAAACAAAGTTGTAAATACCAATCCTACTTCATGTTTTTTATTTTTATTTTGTTCTCTTGAGTGCAAATACCAATAAGGAAAAATCCATTGTCAGTGAAGCATTTCCTTCTCCAAATACTACACCTCTTTCTCAGTATACACATTGTGGTAATAATTTTTTCATTTACTATAAATTGAATCCAGTTAACACGTTCACTATAAATTGTGGTAATCACTGTCCATTCATTAACAGTAAAGCATTTTTTCATTGTGGTAATCAGTTACTGAATGCATCAACTTACGAATAAGTTGTGTTTTTAATTTTTTTTGGAGATATTGATATAAAAAATGCACCAGATGCAAGAACAAAGAGGAAATTCAATGTTAATAACAAATTTACTCAATGGACTAACACAACTTCTGGAATTCGTAAAATCTAACAAGTTTATATTTTTGAATATGTTTATTATTTGGATTGCATAATTAGATTGCTTTTACTGCTAAAGTTTTTGAATATGTTTATTATTTGGATTGCATAGTTTAACAGTTTTAGTTCAAATGAATTTTATCTATTCTGTTCTCATCTTACTTTTGAACAATTCTCTCAATATGGAATGAAAATCTTACCCCAAATTCAACTATCAAAAACTCTTTATCTCTCAATCAAGATAGAAACGTGCATGATCAAGGAATTCAATCTTCAAATAGAAAGCCACTTTTGGAGTTGACATATCATGGTAAGTTTGTTCATTGAATTTAAAATTCATTCAAATTCACAACAAATATTACCACTAAAGACGTATTATTCTTAGTGATGATATTGAAATGCATAATCTCTTTGTCAATTTATCCATATTCAATGGACATCCAATGAAATTGACAGAGATGGAGAATAAATCATTGCATTTGATAATCACTCTGTTTCATGTTTCTTCTCATTGATCTTTATATTTAATGTAATCTTTCTATTGTAAACTAGATACATTTTAATTTTAATTTCATTTTGCATTTTGTAGACATTGACCAAATTAGTTATAAATATGCATGAATAAGAAGGAAAGTTATTAGGAATCAGAAGATTGCTGAAAAAAGTAATAGCATTGCTGATAAATATATTATTATTTTATCTTTATTTCCATTCCTTTCATACTTTTTCTATTACTAACATTTACTAACATTTCATGTAAAGAAATTCATGGTTCTACCTCCATTGGATTTGGAATGGATTGTACTTCAATTGAAATCACCAATGGTCCAATTTTGCACAAAAGCAACACTAACAACACAAGTACCAATCCAACTTATACTTCTTTTTTTAAGCTTTTCTCTTAGTAGAAAAAGTTCATACACAGTAGTAAAATGTGAAGCCAACAAAATTATTTTAGTTATTCCAATGTAATAAGAATTCAATGTTTTTCCATTCAACTTAATTAAAACAAATTCGTACAATATAAAATTCAGAACACAGTTACAAACTAATATATCATCAGTTTATATTTCATGTCTATATAAATGTTGAATTCAGTTCATCAATTTATGCATATACTTGCAGGTATGGTTCAAAGTAATTGTCATAGTGGAAGAAGGAAAACGAATTTGTTTAATACACACCACTATTGAATACAATTACTAACAGGTTAGATAATTAAATTGTTGGTAGCAGCTACAATCCTGCTTCTCTGGATTCTTTTGCTTATTTTGAAGTTGTTAATCTTTTTTATGTTGAAGAGAACCAAAGTCGTGGTAATTTTTACTATTAACAAAATTAGTTTGATTACTTTAATTACTTAAATTGTTACAAATTCATGTTGCTAATCTTGAAATCAATATTTAGACATATCTAAGCTGCAATCCTATGCCAGTGCAAGACCAAGTAAATCATGTGAATATTTAGAAGTTGTAAAATTTTGTCAGCCTTCTTTTGAGGATGCTATTACATCTATTTCAAAGATATTGAATTTTGACAATAATTCTGATGAAGATGAAAATGATGGTAATCAATAATGGTTGATTTTAAAGAACAAATTCATATTGTTTTTATTTTCCTTTATGAAAAATTACTTCTTTATTTTATTTCAGATTACATAATTGGTCATTTCTCCTTTGATTTGTTTTCAAGAGCTAAAATTCAAGGTGCTACACTACTTTTTAGTCAATTTATATTATTATAGTGTACATATAAATATAAATATGTTTTAATTAATGACATATTGTTCTTTTTGTACTCAACAAATGTTGATGTAGGGGACTGTTCCAATGAGTGTCCCTATTGTTATCCTTAATTGTGGTACGAAGAAAGATATGATAAATGCAAAAGATTAAAACAAGTTGATTTCTCTCTTTGTTGTCAAAAGGGAAAAGTCCAACTTCCATTGTTGAAGAAACCTCCACAATTGCTTCAAAAGTTGTTCAAAGGTGAAGACACTACAAGCCAACATTTCTTACAGTACATAAGAAGCTACAACATGTTCTCATTTACATCAATTGTGTTGGTATAGCACAACAGAATGTTTGGCATTTGGACAAAAACCAAGAGGGGGTGAACTGGTTTTAAGTAATAAAATTAATACTTTAAAATTTTTCCGAAATTTTACCGATTAATTTGATATTAGTTCCTTTATATGCAACAATAGATTCAATATAGAGATAGAGAAGAAGATTGAACATAAGTATTTATACTGGTTCAGATCAAAAGATCCTACTTCAAGTTGTTAATCTCTTCAAATAAAGAGATTAACTCAATCACTAATAAATATTAGATTACAATCAGATAGTAAAAGATTAAGGAAAGAAAACACCTCTCTTGAGTACACAACAGATGAACACCTTTCTCTGAATCACATAGAGAACCTTGACCTTAGCTTTCCTAGCAACAACAACAACACTCAATCTCCTAGAAAACCTCTCAGGAAAAGTTATCGCTCTACCCACACTAGGTTTTTCAAAGCTTCTTTTGAGAACACTCAGAGAACTCTCTTTACAGTCATAGCACTAGCACTCTAGCTTCTCAAAAAGCTAAGTTCGAAGTAACTCCGATGTTCCTTAAATAGGGGTGCCAAAAATTAGGTAAAAAACTGAACAGTCACGTTGTTGGCCTCTTGGCAAGCGTACCAAAAGTCAACTGTAGTATAATGATTTAAAGTAGGAGTGTCGAACCCACGAGGAACGGATTCAGTAAAAATAACTAATTATCTCGATCAGCATATATATACAAAGATTTTAATTTGATTTGACATTACTATTGCATGAAATTAATATAGTAAAAGCAGAAAAGTTTAGAAAAATACAGTAAAAGAAACTGGGA
>Ga0214542_1008959_pt1 | contig 16024 bp, 9 predicted proteins | sample CNSS1metaG_FD_160096 | JGI IMG/M metagenome (GOLD analysis project Ga0214542, IMG submission 160096) | Root nodule microbial communities from cowpea collected in UCLA plant growth center, Los Angeles, California, USA - CNSS1 | ecosystem: Host-associated > Plants > Roots > Nodule | place: USA... | reverse complement strand
AAAAAAAAAAAAAAAAAATATATATATATATATATATATATATATATATATATATATATATATATATATATAGGGTTACTTCATTAACTGTGAATATTTTAATAATTTAAACGAGAATGGAGATATGGCGGGGATATGTACATCCCTATACCCATACCCATACCCAGTCAATGCGGGGATTTCCCGTCAAAACGGGGACGGGTTCGGGCAATACCCACGGGGACGGGTTTATTTGCCATCTCTATATTTGTCATAAAAAAAAATTGAAATGTAATCAATTTAATAAAAAAATAGTGATAAAATTACGCTATTTTGGTTTTATAACGCTCTCTAAAATATCATTATTTTGTTTAAAAATTAATGTAAAATGTGTCAAAAATAAAATTTTTAACAGGTATTAATGTCAATAAATATGAGCTATAAAATTTAGAACGATAACGTAATTATAAATATGGTGGTTTTACACTGAATGATTCAAATCTTATTACAAGAACAATAAAATTTTGGTAAATAAATAAATACACCCCGTGTTGCTTGTGTGTTGTTATTTAAATCCAAATTTTGAAGTTTTCAAGTTGTGTTAGGACACGAGATAGAAAAAAAAAGTTGCTTGGGAGTTAAGAGATTTTTTATCATCGTTTAATTTTGCACCCCGTAATTTTCTCATATATTCCCAATTTTCCAAAAGTGAACATTTTTGTCGTTTGTGATTCATTTGTGTTTTAACTTCTTAAAACTCCTTTTTCTTCTTCTTATGTTTCTCCTCCATTGGTGAGTTGATATTTTAACGTAAAGGTACTAGCAAAGCATTGGATTTTTTTTATGTTGTCAAATAGTTGAGTTTCCAAGGTATCTTCATGTTATAGTGTTCTGTCATGAACCTAAGAGGAATTTTCTTACACACATCTTTTGAAGATCGCCATGTAAATGTGAACATCTAATTGATGGAGTTTTCAATCTTTAGCAGCGGTAACAACCAATAGAGTAAATAGATGTGTTAATTTGGTTCATCTCAGAGTTTCGATTCACCTATGTGAATTGAACTAAAAAATTCAATCTGTCAAAAAGTATTTTATTGAAAAAGTTCAGAGAATCAAAATACCCACAAAAGTCCTATGGACAGGATAAACTTATAAACTTTCATTATAAACATGAAAAAAATAACATTAGACCTTCGATTTACACTCTTCTGTCTTGACTTTCAATCTGAATAAGCTTGTCCCAATCTTTAGTCAAATAGACTAGGGTTAACCTTTAGTTGAGGAGGGTCCATCTCGACCTTTGGCTTGAGTTGAAACTGATTCAGCCAAATTTTGGTTGGGGTCGACTTACCTGAATTCGGCAAAATTTCATTCGAGGTTGACTCATTCAAATTCAGCAGAATTTCAATCAGAGCCCATTCGAGGTTGTGGTCCTCTATCAAGTTTTGCCATATTTTTTGTCAGGGACGACTTGGTCGAATTCGACCTAATTTTGATCGAAGTCAACTTGGTTGAATTTGATCAAATTTCGGTTGTGGATGACTCGGATAAATTCGGCCAAATTTCAATTAAAGTTGACTTGGCCAAATTCAACCAAGTTTTGGTTGTGGATGACTTGAACAAATTCAACTTTGGCTTGACTTGCCCGTCTTAGTCTTCCATCTAAGACGACTTTGCTCAATCTTTACTTTGCTCGATCTTTGACTGAAACTCAAGATATTATTTTTAAGAGTTAATTGTAGTCTTTTAGTGGGACCAAATTCACTTTAGCCCTAACTGTAACCTACTTGAGAGGGAATTCTGAGAGTTGGAACCTTTTTTTTTTCTCTCATTTAAGGACAGCCTAAAAGGAAATTTTATTCAAGAGTGGGTTAAGATTGACCCATGGACTATTGATCAAGTTGACACTTCTTAAAATACATATACTAACCATTTTTTTCCTTTGGACAAAGATTTTTATGTAGTAGAACCCTTCAACTTGGTGGTTCCCAATAATGAACAACCTTACTTTACATTTATCAATGGTACTGCATGAGTGATACTTGATTTTATAGACTCACTTGTAATCAAGAGTTTCTTTCCCTGTCGGCAAATTGATAACAATCTATGCATGAGCGGGAAATGCCCCATTATTCTAGGTAGGGTTTTTAAATAAATTTTGAATAAAGGGTAAAGTAGGAATATCACAATTTATGGGGGTGTGGGAAGAAATGCATGGAAGTGCAACTACCTAAAGCATATGATGGATTCACGGTGACCGAAAATAATGATAACAAATGAGAGAATTTTGCAGTCTCATTTAACAAATGTTTAATCAAACTTTTGTCAACACAAATTAAATTATGTATTAAACATTTTTTAGTTAATTTATTTTTTACGTAAATTTTCTCTCTTTTTATGTTCAACTTAATTTTCTTTTTCTTGGATTCCTTTTTTTTTTCATCACTGATTCTCTTGGATAGTTTATCTTTTTGCAATAAAATTATTCCACCTAAATACGAAGCTCTAAGTTTTCTCCTTAAAAAATACATATTGCTTGCACTCAAGCTTTTAATGAAGATTTTGGATTGTCTCAGCCCAGTGGAGTGAAGAAGATGACCAAAATCATTGACCAATCCGAAGAATAAGATGCCCAGCAAAAGAAAACTAAAAAAAAAACATTATAAAAAAATATTCATTTTAAAAGGACAAACCAAATTGTATACACTTTTCATCCTTACTTACCAAACAAACATGGTGTTTGGTCAATTCATAGCTACCATAGTCAAATAATACAAAGAATCTATTATAAGCAAAAGACAGAAAATATTTCATATAAATAAAAACATTAAATATATTTTTATTCCTAAATTTAGATGTAAAATTAGAATTCACCTTTGTTCTAAATTTTTATATATTTGTGTTTTTAAATTTTAAAAATAAATGAATATAGTTTTTTTTAATCTAATTATATTAACTTTTTTATTTTTTAAGTGTTAAACAATATTTTAAATTAATATTTAAATTAAAACATGTCAAATAATTTAAACAACTCAAATATTAATCTGAAACATAGTATAAAAGGTTAAAAAAACTTCATATAACTAGACTAGAAGGATATATTTATTTATTTTTTAAATTTGAACATCAAAATATATTAAAGATATATATAAAAATTTAGATATTAAAAGTATATTTAACCTTAAATAAAATTATTGACGCTAAATTCTTAAGATAATTTTTTATCGCATGTTTCCTTTGTAATTATCTAACATATTTATACAGATAAAAAGATATTTATTTAAATCAAAACAAAAGGATAAAATAAGTGCATTGTTTAATTAAGGAAAACAAATGACATAAAGAAGGAATGAATGAACAGTGTTTGACTTTGATATACGAATATTAGCAAAAAGCAATCTTCACGTCTTGTTTATCACTAAAAAATGTGTTTTTTGGTTTCACATTGTTAACCGTTCCATGCTGTGGTCCATTGAAATGCAGAAAAATGGGAGAATTTGGAATTGAAGACTTGGAACATTGAACATTGAACATTGAATGTTTTTTCAGACTGAAAAGAATTAATTCTTAATGAATAATATCCTCTCATTTGGCACAGTGCACAAGTTCTATCTTTCTTTTTTCTGTGTTGAATCAATGCTTTTAAGATAGAAATCAGGAACAAGAAAACACTTGTTTAGTTATTGTATAGTATTTGATGATATGAAGTTGAATTATAAAATTTCAATCTTGTAAATAAAACATGATCATAATAATCTAAATCGCTTTGTATTTTACCTTTTGTAATATTTTAAAATTATAGTATAAAATTTATAATAAAGGTATCAATTTAAAACAAAAAATAAAGATATAGTAGAAAGGAAAAAACAAAAAGAAACTAACAACATAATAAGAAGAAAAGAAGCAATTGCTTTTACTTTTAAATAAAATTAAATTGTAAGTATTTAAAATGTTTTATTTCATATAAATAACTTATTATTTACAATTTAGAATTCCTTTGAAATCAAATTTCCATCTTGCACAGTACTGTAATTAAGTTTAGTGCAGGAAAATAAAGTGACGCCTGATCTAGGAATTAATTCCGCATCCTCTGTTTTTGTTATGACAATACATTTCTTATTCTATATGATTTACTTGTACTTCCAGTTGTATCATGTATTTCAGTTTAATATTTATTTTTATATGATATTTACCGATATTTATTAATAAAATATTTAATACATAAATTAATAATGATAATAATAATTTATAAATTTTTGTTAAAAATATTTAATATATATAATTTAAATTTATTTACACATAATAATTATATATTTCACATTTTTTAAAAAAAATTATATATATATATATCATATTATATCTTATTATATTCAAAATTAATATACTAACTTATCACGTAGGTATCGTATCTGATACATTTACGGTATTTTGTATCATAAGATATCATTCTTTCTCTTGTTGAATTTTTTATTAAATTTTATGATGTGAGTTCAAGTCATAATTTTTTCTCGACGACAAAAAGTTATTGTTTACTAAACTACTAATGGTTATGTCTTTAATTTGTTTAACTTTTAAATTTTTAAAAGAAAAAAAATTAATCCATCAATTATATCTATTACAATTTTTTTATTCAAATTTACTTTTTTTTCTAATCCAAACAAATTTATTAAAGATGGGATGTAAAAACAAATAAGAGTAACTGATTGCTACTGAATGAAATGGATCAGCGGATAGAACTATACTATACAGATAGTTTAGGTTTATCCCTCCAAAAAACTGGGAAGCTGCATGCCTGCATTCTTGGTTCGAATATCTTTCTCTGTGTCTCTTTCTCCTTTCTGGACATGTCAATTTCTCTTCAAACAACAAAAACGCAGTGTTTGAACCAAATTCCTTTTTCTTCATTATCCCTTTTTCTATATAATCATTCTCATCCCTCTCTAACCCTTCAACCTTATCTCTCTCCTTTCTGCTTCCACCACACGTTTAAACCTCTGTGCGTGGCAAGTTTAGGTCTTTTCACCCATTTCCTCCACCATTAAGATGGCCATTCCTTACCCGCATTTCACCGCCACCGAGACCGCCGACATGGACTCCGCCCTCCTCCTCCCCTCCTCCCCCTCCGTCATCATCACCCAAGATAACCTCAAGAAGATCGCCGCCTACAAGGCCGTCGAGTACGTCGAATCCGGCATGGTTCTCGGCCTCGGTACTGGCTCCACCGCCAAGCACGCCGTGGACCGCATCGGAGAACTTCTCCGACAGGGCAAACTCAAAGACATTGTCGGAATCCCCACCTCCAAGAAAACCCACGAACAGGCACTCTCCCTTGGGATTCCCCTGTCCGATCTCGACTCCCACCCCGTCGTCGATCTGGCCATCGACGGTGCCGACGAGGTTGACCCTTTCCTCAACCTCGTAAAGGGTCGCGGCGGCTCCCTCCTCAGGGAGAAGATGGTGGAGAGCGCGTGCAAGAAGTTTATTGTTATTGTTGACGAGTCCAAGCTCGTGAACTATATAGGGGGGAGTGGATTGGCCATGCCCGTTGAGGTTATTCAGTTTTGTTGGAAGTTCACCGCTGAGAGGTTGCGCAGGTTGTTTGAGGAGGCTGGGTGTGTTGCAAAGCTTAGAACTTTTGGGGAGAAGGATGAGCCCTTTGTCACTGACAATGGGAACTTCATCGTGGATTTGTATTTCGAGAGGAGTTTCGGGGATTTGAAAGCTGCCAGTGACGCAATTCTGCAGCTTGCTGGGGTGGTGGAGCATGGCATGTTTCTGGATATGGCTACCACTGTTATTGTGGCAGGGGAACTTGGCTTGACGGTGAAGAACAAGTAGGAATGAATTTACTGATACTAACAAAAGATAAGATTGAAAAAGAGTGTATAAAATGACTGCAGAATTTTTGTTATTTTTGTTATGCTACATCACATTACATTTCTTTCTACTCACTTGAGTAATCACTTACAAATTGAGTGCTCTCACTGTCGGTATCAGTGTATCCTAGACACTCAGAAACAAAATCACAGTAACCACACTTCCATTGCTCATCCTCAGCCACATAACTGGCTTCTCTCTGTCCAAGCCACAACTCAAGACAATTCCCTATTTCACTCTTCACCCAACCCTCATCATATGCAATCTTTTCTTCATCCAGCACTGAATGGTCCCTCTGAGACTCGTATCTCAACACTAACTTCTTATTAGAAGGTGGCAGCATCTTGCATGTATTTTGGTAACACCTCACCACATCACCAAGGGTCAGTGCTGTGAATCCAGATTCTTCACACGCTGCTTGTAGATCTTTACTTAGAGTACGACGTGGATTCAACTCAAAATAATCATACAACTGTTTGCGTGGGAAATCATGATGAGCATGTGCAACTAAATTGTCCCACAAATACTTGTAACACATTAGCTGAATCCTTCCGTTCCTTTTCTGTGCTTCTGAAGGAACCGTGTCTTGGAAACGAGTCTTTGTCTCAATTAGTATCGGATTACGATCTTTCTTTGCTTTAGGCATTTGAACTTCATCGATCTTCCCCACCATCCATATGCCTTCTGCAAAAGCAAAACTCAGTATTGGAAGCTCGCGTGTTAACCCATCACACACCAACTGATTCACCCCATTTATGAAGTTAACAAGTTTCATTGCCATGTCATCCTCACGTGACTTCACCTTCAGTTCCACCCAAGAGTGAACCTCCAGTTCAAGTTGAACATGTCGATTTCTACCAGCTTTCATAGCTTCACTGTTCCTCCTTCCTCCTCCAGAATCCATTGGCTTGCCTTCATTGTTCTTCCATTCTTCCGAGAAAAGAGAAAACTCCATTTGCCTCTCACACCATTCAGTTTTGGTGACATCGGTGACAAACAAGCCTTTCTTGCTCCTAAACCGGTGGAGTAACGTGTTGTTATCTGCTTTGATCTTCTTCTCCTTCTTCTTTAGAAAATCGCCATAGTCCTCAATATCAGGTTCTGAACACATGCACAGCCTTCTCTTGGCTTTACCTGAAACTGAGTCAATTGACTTGTCATTTCTGTGCAACTTAGAGGCTGAAGGAGGTGTGCGTTTTGAGGGTGTAGAAACTTCAGTGTAAAAGTTTTCATCATCGCTTGGTATAACAATTGGGATCTTCTTGGAGGATGTTCTCACCATGGTTGGATGTTGGTCGTCCAAGTTTGAAACTCAAGAAACTATTGAGAGTGTTGAGATTATCTTGTTAGAAGGGGGCTAGTGAGTGAGAGTTGGAAGGCTTAATGAGCAAGAAAAAGGAAAAATAATTGAAGGCAAAAGAAAGGTTGTGGAATCTTAGTACAGTTCAAAGAAAGTAGACAAATACGAAAGAAAAAGCATAGAAGATAGAAAAGCAGCTTAGGGATGTAGACACTTTAACGTTGGAGGATTGGTAAAGTGGCATGTGGGTCATGATTCAAACAGTAAGCTGAACATTCTGATAGTGTTCTTATGTCCAAAAGCCATGATCATGTAAAGCAAATAGTGTGAACATGAATTGAAAAGTAAAGAAAACTCTGCACTAGTTGTTAAAGAGTCACTGGTAGGAAACAAAAAAAAGTTACCCATGAAAACCAAGGGTTACTAGAGCATATTGTGTGGCTATGCAATACTGGTTGAAGAAAACCTTCACTGCTAAGCTATCTAGCAAGTCATGTACCCCACAAGAAAATACTATGCACAAAAAAGATCCATTTTAAACCAACCTTTGATCACAAATGAAAACAAAAATGTCTCAAGCAGCTTGCTATAATCAACTCAATTTACTAACTTATTTATTCAACTTCTAGATTAAATATTAGAAATTTAAATGTGAGATTGAGCTTAGAAATGCAATATCTATTATTATAGGAAAATTTGAACTCTCACCTTTATGTTCTTACTCAAGAACTCATTGAAAATCCAGCCTACAGTTAAAATCAAGCTTTCATATGCGCTGTGCAAAATCAAGCTTTCAGTTAAAAGCTCGCGTGTTGATCTTTCCCTATACAACTGATTCACATCATTAATGAAATTAGCAAGCTACACTGCCATTCCAATTTCAAGTGGCATCATCAATGACAGAACCTCTCACATCAACTTTGGTAGCTTCATTCTTTCGATCTCATATAAACTAAAATATAATCAAATTATATCGTATAAATAAATTTAAAACTGATATGATAACACTATTAGATTTTTCGAGAGGACTCACTCTTGATCTTTTGATATTACTTAGTAACCACAAAAACCCTTAAAAAAGAAAAGTCTTCCAATTTTCTTTTTCAACACTTTCCAATATTAAAAAAAAGAAGAAAGATCTCAATGACTTTTTGAAGATAATTTTCTTAAAGAATCGTCTTATGTAAGTTTCTTGGTGTAATACTATGTATAGATATTTTTCAATCATGTATAGATAGCATCTTGATACATATTAGATTGACTTTTTTTAATGACGTATTCTTGTTGCATACTTATGATTAATTAGAGTAAGTAATTGAATAATTAAGATAAACTACTTGGATTAATTAAATGTAAATTTTTGTTAAATGAAAGCGTTGTACAAGTTAATTTATCTCTACTAAAAAAATGTATTGAGTGGATAATAGTATAATAATCTGGATACATACATATATGGGTTTGGATGATTATTGAAGGGCTAAGTGTGAAGCCATGTCCCCACAGAAGCTGATTCTGTTGTCAACGTTCCTAATCCTCTTCCATGGAGATCTGGGATCAAGCACAGGATCTCCAGATATCCACGATGTTCTCCCTGAGTACGGTTTCCCGAAGGGTCTTCTTCCGAACAACGTCATTTCCTACACACTCTCCTCCGACGGCTCCTTCATCATCCACTTAGATGCTCCCTGCTACGTCTACTGGGAGGACCAGTTGGTGTACTACAGTACCCTAATCAAGGGCACCCTCACCTACGGTTCCGTCTCCCATGTATCAGGGATTCAGGGCCAGAAACTCTTCCTCTGGCTCCCCGTCACCGGAATCAAGCTCCACCAAGATTCCGGCACGCTTCAGTTTTTCGTCGGAGCTTTTTCGCAGGAATTCCCCGTCACCGACTTCCAAGATGTACCTGGGTGCGCCCGCAGAGGATCGCTGCTCAATCCCAATCTTTTCCTTCCTCTGTAACCCTCTTGCTTCTCTCATCTGTCTTCTTCAAATTAAACACTTTATTTTGAGAACAGAAATAATAATCATTGAAATCTGTTTGCATTTTGAGTGAAATTTATCGTCATTAAATTTGTCTCTTCATAGGATCTAGAAAGTGGAATGTAAAAGTTCTTCTTCACTTCTTTAATCGAAAGCACTTGTTCAATCGGAAGCACAGATAATGTGATTTTATTGTTTTTGGTGCTGTTTCTTAATTAGTTTTTAAAATATTAATTTTTATGTTTTAAAATATATTAAAAAGAATTATATACGATATCAGTACATATTAAAAGTTTAGTAGATATTAGAGTAAAAATTCAGATTCATTTTTGACATTTTTTCTAAGATAAATTTTTTGATAAATATTTAAAAGAAACTAAAAACAATACATTTATCAATAAGTCGAAACTAGTTTTTAATAAGTTAAAATAAAATTTTTAAAAATATAATGTATAAATTAATTTATATATAACCTATTTTTTACATGCAGAAAAAATAATTTTAATTTTCTTCTTAATTTTTTTATGCAGAAGTCTTTATAAAGAAGTTTATGCAATTATACTAATAACTAATAGCTTCTAAAAGATTTTAATCCGACGGCTAAAGACAATTAAGACAATTAATGACAATGTTAATGAGATAGATCTATCTCATGGATTATAATGTTAGTTCTGATTTTAATGCGAGTAATCAAATTTCTTTTTATGCAGATTTTACAAATGTGTGAAAAAAAATTCATCAAACAAATGGAGAATGATGAGTGTATGAATTAACAAGAAGAAAGGAGTTAAAGGATCTATGAGAGGATAAGTATGACAAAAAAAAAAACAATAATTTTGCTCATAAAAATAATTCATAGTTTTTTTCATTAATATTTCATGGATCCATAAGGTTTATGACTTGATTATTTTCTTTTAATTAAATATCTTTAAATATATAATTATAGTTTAAGTTTGAAATTGGATTTCAATTAATAGAATCAAACAAAATTCAAGAAATAAGGAAGTCTCAACGAAAAGGAGGAGAGCCAAAGAAAGTATGGGTGATACTATTCTTAACCAGAAGGATAAAAAACCTTCTAATCTATAATTTGAATTTTCCTCTTATTCAAATATATACACTAAAAACAAGGACTTCGCCATTGACAGTGGCATCAACAAGAGCAGCAATGAAAGTTCAGATAGGAAGAAGAAGCTATTGATGAACAGACAAATAGCGTTGGTGAAGGAGAAAGAACACATCAAAATGTCTTATGCATAATGAAATTGCTGCAGTGGCTAAATAATAGTATTTTGTTACTATAATTGGTGTAGCAATTTTAGTATACAATTGATATTACAAATGTCTTTCATAAGGTAAAATAGAATTACAATACATACCCTTCACTATCCAATCAAATTTCATTGCTATCTTTTATACTACTGAATCAAACCATTATTCTATACCTCTTCAACCAATCTTCTATTCTGACATTATCCCAACACTAAATGCTGCAAGTGATGGTATACTCTGTTCATATCTGAAAAAATTGCTTGGATCTACCTTTGTCTTCACCTCTACCAATCTATCGAAGTTTCTTTTGAAATACTTCTCACCCCAAACCCTAGCCTCTTCATAAGTAGCATTTCCAGGTCCATTAACCCCTATATCAACATCTCTATAGTTCAGATATGAACTTCTGGGTGACTTTGACACATAAGGCGTCATATAATCATAGAGCCTCCGAATCAGATCCAAATATCTGTCACCAACATCTTCACCCTCCTCTTTCCAATTCACAGAGTACTGAATTTTGTACAAGTTACCAGCCCTATGTGGAAACGGTACTTCCATCTCCGAAATCTCACCCATTCTCCCACCATAGGGGTTCAGTGCGAGAACAGGTTTTTCTAGCTCCATCATTTTACTCCAAACACCTTCAAGCCCAGTTTTGGATATAGGTTGCTGCACATAATCTGATTTCTTCTTCAAGAATTTCTCGGTTGTATCATGCCTTTCAAGCAGAACATCAACCGAAGTCCCCACTGGAAAATTGTCCCAAAACAACACCGAATCGATCCAACTCATTTCAATGCAGTCTTCACCAACCAAACCCAATTCAGGGAAGCTGTCACTCATCACACGAACCAAATCTTGTGCATTTCCAAGAAACAAGGCATTGAACTTGGCTCTGATTGTCTTCTCACCCTTCCTTTTGACAGCACTAAGAACCACTCTAATAAACAATTCATCATGCATGTTACCGGCAACATACTGCCATCGATGAACAACATCGGTGGCCCCTTGTTCCAATGTTTTTTGAACTCTAAAAACCGTGACAACCTCAGGGACAGGAACCAGCTTGATTTTCCACGACACAATGACCCCAAAGCTAGCACCCCCACCTCCTCTAATCCCCCAGAAAAGATCCTCCCCCATTTTCTTCCTGTCCAAGACTCTCCCTTCAGCATCCACAATCACAGCATCCAAAACATGATCCACAGAAAGACCAAATTTTCTCATCATGTTCCCATACCCTCCTCCACTGAAGTGTCCTCCAACACCAACACTGTGACACACCCCAGCTGGGAAACCATACACCTTACTCCTCTCAGCAATCGCATGATAAAGTTCACCAATCGTTGACCCGGAGTCAACCCACACAGTCTCATCCTCCAAGTTGACCTCCACTGATCTCATCATGAACATGTCCATGATCGCAAACGGAGACTGTGACACGTATGAAAGACCATCGTAGTCATGCCCCCCACTTCTTATCCTGATCTGAAGTTGGAAACTTTTGCAGCAGATGATTGAGGCTTGGATGTGGGAGATGTGAGTTGGGGCAACGATGAACAATGGTTTGGGAGTAGTGGGGGAAGTGAATCTGAGGTTTCTGATGTAGGATTGCAAGATGGGAATGTACGAGGTAGTGTTGGGGAAATACGTGACAGAAGAGATTGGATAAGAAGGGTTCGAATGAAGAGAGAGACACTGCAGAATGGCGTCTTCAACAACAGGATCTGAGGCCGCCATTAGAAGAAAGATTGAGAGAAAAGGTAGGATTGCAGAAACAAGCATCTTCTAGTATGGAAATGGTTTCTGGTTCACCTCTCACAGAAAGAAGAAAATAATCTTTCAAAATCTTTATATTTTTATTATGTGAACAAAATTAAAAATATTTAATCTGAAATATCATGCAATAAAATTTTCGGAATGAATTTTCTAAAATAATTCAAAATATGATTGTAGGAAGTATAAAATTGGCATTCAAGGACTTCATGATCTGAGATCACAGATTAGTAACACATTGCTTACAATTACCGATGCTCATCGCAACATTTTTAATGTTTGGCTCAATTTTATTTAGTTACAACTGAGTATTTATTATTTTCCAAAATTTAGTCCCTTTCTTCTGTCACCAAATCATTGTTGCTTCAATTAGAACTCGCTTTAAATTATTGTTACTTTTTGTTTCACAGTTTTTTCTTTTCTCCTTTTTTTATCTTCTCTTAATAACAATTCTCTCTTCTTGTTATTTCTTTATTTTATTTTTTAGTCTTGCTATTAATAAAAATTATAGTTAGTAATTAATAGTAAAATTTTGAAAAATAACAATTTTGAACTACCCATGTTACAAATCAACACATAGTTCTATTAAGCCCATATATGTATTAATATTTGTAAACCCGGGTCTCCGGTTCGGGTCGGGTCGTGACGAACAGAGTGAGTTGATCCGGGTTTGTCTTTGCCCTGATTCGCTTCTCCTTCGTCGTCTTCACTCTTCTTCACGAAGTAACGAACATTGTCTCTCACTCTCACGAAGACAAAGACGCACACGAGCACGAACGGAGAACTCTTTCTGTCGTCTCTCTCAGACTCTTCTACTCGAACCCTCCATCTCTGCTGCGACTTGAGTGTTCCGTTTGCTTTCTTGATTATGATTTGTGAGTGCTCGATATCTATATTGTTGCTTTTAGTGTAAGGATATGTGATCGTACTCTTAAATCGGAGCTTTTACCTAAGTTCTTTTTGGCTGCATTTTATTCCTTTCTTTCTTTTGAAATGCTATGCTACTCAGGGATTGGGAAAATCTCTTTTTGTTTCTCATCACTTTTGTGTTTTTTTGCTTGAATCGTATCTTGCGCTTCAATCCATAGCCCTTTGTAGGATATTTGAATCGATTCTTCTTTCGTGAAATCTGGCTTTTCTTGGAATTGGAATGGCGTATGGAAAGCCTGTTTTGTTTGAATATTCTGTTAAATTTGTGGAATTTGTGCTAGTAGTTATAGGTTTTTTATTTTCTTTTACTATATCGTGTTGTTGTGGTTTGTCAGTTATGGACATAAATCAATAGGACACTATTTATGTTGTTTCTGCATTTGAGGAGTCAATCTGTTAGATTGTTAGCATTGGCTTAGGAATCTTTAAAATTGAGGAAAACATATCTTTCTATATGACTATGTATGCTGTGGTTTTATGACTTGTACTTGAAGCAATATAGCTGGTTTGCTACGTTAGTTTTTTACCTGCTTGGTTAGGGATGCCAATAAGTGCTATTGAATGAGTACTTCCTGTCAAGAACTGTGATTTTGAATCCTGAGCTCTTAAGAAGTTGAAAATACAAGATTTATTTCCATCACAAAAAGTCAGGGTGGATGGATTTGTTCATAGTTTACTAAACCATGGAGTGTTGTTTATGACTTATGACGACTCTATGCTTAATGAGAGGTTAGTTTTATTTTTTGTCCTTGGTTGGTTGACATTAGATTTTGATGAAGTATAAACCAGATTTGATTGACTGGTATAATGTGTGAAGTATTTGTTCCCCTGATCATGGGATCTTGATTGGTACATTTTGTGCAACCTAGAATTTAAGATTTGATGTTCCTCCACTTGATCCTTTGACTAATTATTACTGATTCATCTAATGGAGAGGAAACTTTCCCTCTTAACGTATGATTTATCGCTTGTTTTCGTTGAAATATCAAATATAGTTGACTGACCACAAATTAAAACTGTAATTGCAAAGTGAGTCAGTAATTGTATTATGGATGTCTTGTGCGCTGAGCATTATAATTTCTTAGCAGTTATGGCTTTGTTTATTTCATATCTTATGTAGTTATCAAACCATTTCTATTCCGTTCTTTTAGAAAGGACAAAATGAATGGGTTGTGTAGGCTTTTACAATCGCCGATTCTAATCTTTCTAATTTTTTTCTTGGAATAGATGGCAGAGCTGGCAACTGAGAAACATGTTCGCTACATATTATCAGTTGAAAAGGTTTGCTTCCTGTTTATACATAATACATTCTTTCTGAAAAGAAGAAGAAACTGTCTTGAGTTGATTATCCAAAACATGGATGACTTGCAAACTCTTCTTTTATGCTTAAAAGGTTGGATGTGTTCATTTTTCTTTTTACGCATTCTTTATTTTTCCAGAGGAAAGATAATTTTGAATCTGTGGTAATGGAGCATCTGAGAATGAGTGGGGCATACTGGGGATTGACTGCTTTGGATCTTCTGGGAAAGCTTGATATTGTTGATGTTGATGAGGTTACTTCATGGTTGCTCAGTTGTCAACATGAGTCAGGTTGTTCAATGTTTAATTTGTTTCCTTACTTTGTATTTGGAATTATTTTAGACATCAGCATTATAGATAATTTCTTATGAGATCGTGTTGTTGTGAAGGTGGATTTGGTGGAAATGTTGGTCATGACCCGCACATCCTGTATACACTAAGTGCCGTGCAGGTGTTGGCTCTCTTTGATAAGATGGACGTTATTGATGTAGATAAGGTGACAAATTGTATCCTTACACTTATTGACTGGTTTTGAAGGTCCTATAATCTGTATTCACAAATATTTTGCGATACAGAAGAAACTTTGTTCTTTTTCCCGTTTTTTGAAATGGTATATTTCTGTTTTTTATCAGGAAGCTTTAGTTGGCTATCATGCTGTGCTTTTTCGAAAGATAATTGAAAAGATTTTATTGTGATTTTTAGTGGAGTTTGATGGATTAGTTACTAAGATTACATCAGTGAAAAAAGTATACTGGATCTTTGGTACTTAATATCTGTCAGATATTGTCAGCCTGCAAAATGAAGATGGATCCTTTTCAGGGGATATGTGGGGTGAAGTTGATACGCGGTACTGTTCTTAAGTTCCTTATTCGTTATTGAGCATGTAAGAGGTTACTGTATTTTTAACTAAAATCCACTGAATTGTTTGTCTTAGGTTCTCATATATTGCTATTTGTTGCTTATCAATATTACATCGCTTGGATAAAATAAATGTGGAGAAAGCTGTGAAGTACATTATAAGTTGCAAAAATATGGATGGTGGTTTTGGTTGCACCCCTGGTGGGGAATCTCATGCTGGTCAAAGTATGTAATATTATCATGATCTTTACTTAAATTATTAATTTCTCTATCACTTACTCGATGAATGTACTAATACTATTTCCTTCAACAATTATGTTCTTTACTTATTCCCCACATGAAAGGCATAATTTGAAATTGGAATATATTTTCTGAAGTTATGGATAATCTGTTTAATCCTATCTAGGCAGCACACTAAGAAAGCTCTAAACATTAATATAGAGAGTAATTGTCTTGTAGTTTAAATGTTGTGTAAGTTAAAACTCGTTAATTCATCCATCATCATCATCTGGGAATATATTCCTTATAAAATATTTGTTTTTCCTATTGTCAGTTTTTTGTTGTGTGGGAGCCCTTGCCATAACGGGGTCACTAGATCTTGTTGACAAGGACCTACTAGGTTGGTGGTTATGTGAGCGACAGGTTAAATCTGGAGGTCTGAATGGGCGTCCTGAGAAACTTCCTGATGTGAGTAAATCTTTTCAAATTTACATTTATTGCTTTATGTGATATGCTCATTTCTCTT
>Ga0214542_1008956_pt1 | contig 16029 bp, 4 predicted proteins | sample CNSS1metaG_FD_160096 | JGI IMG/M metagenome (GOLD analysis project Ga0214542, IMG submission 160096) | Root nodule microbial communities from cowpea collected in UCLA plant growth center, Los Angeles, California, USA - CNSS1 | ecosystem: Host-associated > Plants > Roots > Nodule | place: USA... | reverse complement strand
GATTCGGTGCTATGAATCGTTACAGTTAAATCACACAAGAAAAGTGTGCGTCAGGACACAAGTGAAAACAGCAGCAAACTGGCACTGAAAAACGCAGAAAGTTGCCTCTACTTCAAAAATTTGTATAGAATTCAATTCTCAACATAATTGAATGATTCTTGTTGGAGAATTTTCGTCTATGACTTAGCTTTTCGAAGCAACAATCAGCTTAAAATTTGGTGCACTGAGTCACTCGTGACACTTCTCAAACAGAAGGTGTGCAGTGGAAAAAAGTTGAAAACAGAAGCAAAAGCAGAGTGAAAGGGGAAGATGTTCAATAGACAAATCAATTCGATTTGGAGCTTGATTATGATCTAGAATCAAGCATAGATGAAGATGAACATCTTAGGACACTCTAAGGCACAAACCAATCGGTGAAATGGCATTAAAACAGTAAGGAAAGCTGACTCAAACAACCACACGCATAGCATGAAGCTTCATTGCGTTTTGGAGTGGAGTTTGGCACGGTTTCACTCAAGCAAGTGCAGAAAATGATTGTAAACGGTGGAAAATTGAAGAAACATGTAAAAGAAAGCATGAACAAGACATAGAACACAACTTGAACGGTGGAAATTGAAAAGAGAAAAAAATCACCGAATAAAAATGACAAGAAACACAATGGAAGCAATACAATGGTGTTGAAATGTAAAGGAAAGCTAGTAAATGATGTGAACCATAGCAAGCAAGGAAATCTACAAATAGAGTGTAGAACACTCTTGTAGTCTCATAGTTGCATGGAATCAATGGAGAAACACAATATAATAGACATTGAACGGTAGATGTGAAAGAAAAACAAAAAAGAAGAAGATGATGATGAAAACAAGACGGAAAAATGATGGAAACACAAGACTAGGAAAGAACCTTACCAAACCTTGAGAGACCATGGTTTGATGGCTCTTGATACCATTATGGTGGAGCTCCAAAGGTGCATGAAGAGCTCCATGGGCAGCGGAAATGGATGAAGGAATGGAGGCAAGTTGGAAGGCACTTGCAAGCAATGGAAGGTGAAAGAGGTGATAGGATTTCCTAATCTATGCTAGCCTAAGGAAGGTGGCTAGAGGTAGAGAGAGGAAATCTCTAGAAAGTGGTGACTCTCAAAGACAATAGAGGGAGGAGTGCTCTCAACTCAAGTTGCATCTATTGCATAAAATTTCAAGAGTGTCTACAAATGAGTGAAATTTTGGCTTTTATATGAAGCCATTTACACATGAGAAAGGAGAGCCATTGGATGGAGTGGGCCTTGATCTTGGCCCTTAGATCAAGCTTGGAGAAGGAGACAAGATCACGTCCCTTGGATCTTGGCTTGAAGAATAAGAGATGTGATGACCAACCTTAGTCAAATCATGAAGCAAAGAAGCCTCCTTGTCTTGATAATCTCGGCCATGTATGAAGAGAATTGGGCCGAGCACAATTTGAACCCATCCTATGTTCCTTTCATGTCTTATGTATTATTGGAAAGCAAAGCCCAAACAATGGCCCAATTTAAATCTACACTACTAGATTTACATGCACTTCTTCAAGTCTTTGTGATCTCTTTGGCCCATGTAAAGAATGTGAGAAGCCCATTGAATTTGTGATCATTTAATGGGAGGCCCTTTTGAATCTTCTTCATCATTGATGTTGTAATTGAGCCTTTTAATGGGCTTGACTTGGGCTTGGGCTTGAAGGTGCAATTGGGCTTGGTGGGGTCACATCAGGAAATTACTTATTTAAGTTCAGATACACCTTACCCATCAGATGAATAAGAAGAAAATAAGTCTGAATGGTTTTCATCAAAATTCTTAAATGATATCAAATGTTTAGACAAACCAAATCATCGATTAAAGTTGAAAACAAGTGTACCAATTATGCTTTTGAAAAATATTTATCCAACAAAAGGTCTTTGCAATGGCACAAGATTGCAAGTTAATCGTTTAGGGAAGAATGTCAATTCTACAACTATAAGTACAGAGAAAAACATTGGTGCTAAAATATTTATCCCATAATGGATTTAGTTCCTTCTGATTCAGGGTTGCCTTTTAAATTTAAGAGAAGATAGTTTCTAATATCATTATGTTTTACAATGACAATCAACAAAAGTTAAGGTCAGTCTATTTCTAGAGTTGGACTTTATCTTCCACGTCTAGTATTCCCATATGGACAGCTATATGTAGCTATTTCTAGAATGAAAACAAAGAAAGGACTGAAAATACTTATTCTAGATGAAGATGGAAACGTCACCAACAAAACTAAAATCGAGAAAAAGGTACTAATCGTGGTCATTGTCTTATTCAGATTACATATTACGAAACAATGATGAAGAATGTGTGAAAATTAATTATGTTTAAAAGTTGAAGAAGAATAAAACGTTGATGGCAGGATTCAAACCTGCGCGAGCAAAGCCCACATCATTTCTAGTCATGCCCAATAACCACTCTGGTACATCCACTTGATGACGTATAATATGTATGTATGAAGTTATTTTTAATGTTTAAAATCCAATAAAAGTTTGTTTCTTATTAAAATGTTTTTAAACTACCTTTAGATACTAAGAAAGAAACATACTATAGGAAGACAAGAGAATAATATATAATACAATAAAATTAAGATAAATTATAATTATATTCTCTATTTAGTATACATAAAATAACAAATTAAATAATTGTAGGATATAAATTAATTGGTGTTTCAATGACTTTTTATTAAACTTACATATAATAAAATTTGTTGTGAACATAAATTGGAGATCATTCATACTTCAATCAAACCACGTTATTATGTGTGATATCCTTTTTCATATTCACCTTCACTTAATCATTTCAAATTAAGATAGACGATGAAGATTATCCATATTTGCTCACAATTAGCTACCATGAATATTTATGGTCAAATTTTTGCAATGATTTGTAAGAATGCTATCTTGACACTCTTTTTCTTTCATTAAATATGTTTTATTCAAATTTTATGAATAATTAGTGTCAAAATAGTTTTTTCCCATTGCTTTGGTAACACTTTACTTAACAAGTACTCTGAGTTCTAATGGATCTGACCTTGTTCTCTGTAATAGGCAAGTGTAGGATGCGTAACCATCTTCCATGTGCCTAGTAAGAGAGAGGACCCATGGGAAAAATTGAAAAATTTGGCAATTCTTAAGAGTATAAGAACTATATCCATCAAACATGTTCAAACATCAAATTTATGGCCAATTGTTGGTCGAAGATACTTTAAATTAACTTTTGAGTTTGCTAGAATATAAAGAGCACACATTTCAAGAAGTTCACGACTTTGTCTTTGACAGAATAGGGTGCGCACACCTACATATTACCATGCAAAATATTGTAAACAACAACAAAAATTTACTTGTACGAGAGAAGCGAAAAATTCCACTACAATATTTGGCGTTCCAATGTCTATTCCAAATACTACATCAATGCATCACCTTAACTTGGAATAACTCAAATACTTTGATACTTTTGTTCAATCTATATGAAGCAAATCAAAATTCAAATCATGTGCATGAGCTGAATTTTGTTCACTATATGTGCTACTTCATCTCAACCAACTGATGGGAAAGCCACTTTCTGTGTTGCTTTGACCAGTATTAACCCTCAGATCGAATTTCATATCATAGAAATGAATCTCAGAGTATATTTAACATAAGGTTGGAGGAGTTGTGTTTGCAATTGATTACCACCATAGTGGCACGCTCCACTCTTAGGAAGAAATTGTTCGGATTCAAATATATTCGAGTATCAAAGCGTCTAAAAGTTGTAAGAATCGAATGATATTTGAGGATTGAAAGATATATGAGTATCAAAGCATAAAAAAGTGTTAGGGATTGAATAGTCTTTTGAGAGTTGTCTCAAAGGCGTTAAGAATAACTAGGGATGGCCAAAATATCTATGTCTGCGAGTATCTATGTATAAAATCCACAACAAATAATTGATACCTATAGGTAGCAGGTATTTTAATACCCGTTTATAAATGGGTCAGGTGCGGGTATCATCCTATACATACCCGCGGATATCCAATACCCGCAAAAAATTAAAATTAAAATATAATTTGTTTTATTAAGTTAAATTTAATTAAAATTAAATTAAATTTATATTTTATTAGATTCAATTAAATTTAAATTTAAATTTAATTCTTATTAATTTAATTTATATTTTAATTTTATTTTTGTAATTTTATTTTAAAAAATTATAAAATATATTTTTTAAATATTTGTGGGTATCTACGGGTACCTGCACATTTTAAAATACTTAGAGATATTTTTTAAACAGGTACCCAATGGGAAAACAGGAGAGTAGTTAGTGAATTTTTTTGTTGCAAGTCGAGTTGTGGCTAGGCATTATTCGTGTCCGACCCGACCTTGTTGCCTTCCTTAAGAATAACATATACGTTCAGATGAAAAGTCATTTGAGGACTATTTCAAAGGTATGAGTTCAGATAGAAAATAATTTCCTTTAATAATGACTAAAGTGTTGGATTTCCCCCCTTTCATCAAAATTTGATGTTTTTTGACAATGATGCAATAATACTTCAACTGAAAGATGAAACTTTGATGAAGCTCACAATGATAATAGCTCACAAATTAGTCTCTATCACGACAACCACAAAATTTTCAATGCATAAGAATATTGATAGACCGATATGCACAAGATACAAGGAGAAGCTAGGGAGTACAAGTGATATTGTTAACGAGTGACAATGTCATGAAACTTTGATGAAGCTCACAATGATAGTAGCTCACAAATTGGTCTCAACCACGACGACCAGAAAATTCTCGATTCATGAGAATATTGATAGACCGATATGCAAGGGTGATCTAACTATGTATCACATCACATAACAGGCATATTAACATGTAACTCAAGTAGCATATTATAATGTAAAATAACTAATTCATAAAAAAAATCCACCAACACGTGTTCTCAACCCCACAACTTGAACTCATCATAATATTACCACCGAGTAATATTAATGGTATGGCACTCTCTCATAGCCAACCATTATACATTTCCATAGATTTACTAGCAACAACTCCCCCCACTCGACAAAGCCTTGGGTGGAGCACTCTTGCTAAGCTTATACTAAAGACTTACAAAGTAACGAAACCCCTTTACCCTAACTTGACAAAGTCCTCTAGGTAATGAAACAATCTTGGCTTTACAACTATCAGAGTTCATATTGTCTCAATACATATGCACACTCATACCATCCCACAAATGAACAACCACACGATTATACACATTCATGATAGATAACACACATGCACATCAAGGCCTCATCCTCATTTGTATCATAACATATTGATATCATACAATCCTCATCATTATACTTCACATACATCAATCATCAGGCCAAACATCCAATATACTACAAACAAAGCCAATCACAAGTTATCACAATAAAATATCAACACAATGCAACCATGAAAAATTAGCAAGCAATCATGCGTAATATATAACTCCAACCACAGACCTCCAAACTTAGATCACATTGTTCAAACTAAAGAACATGTTATGGACCAACTGTCAAAATTTCAGCTAAATTAGACGGTTGACGAATCAGAAAACGTAAATTTGCAAAAACTGCGCAGAGTAGAAAAATCAATGGCGCCAAATGCCGAAATCCAGCGCTCAGCGCCACACCTCTTGTAAAACATGATGCTTAGTGCCCAGAAATTAGTGCTTAGCGCCATACCTCTCTACATTCGCTAAGGACCAACACTTAGCGTCCGACGACGTGCAAATATACCCAAAAATACGAAAAACAGCGTCCAACACATGATTTGGGGTCATTTTAGAGGCACACAACACTAATGAACATTAAAACTCAATCAATCATGCACCAAGCTCATAACATTCAATACCTTGCTTCCCAACCTTCTACTTCATGTAAATAATCCACCATTCCAACACACCAATTCACCCAAAATGTTAATTCAACCACTCAATGATACAACATCACAATTTCCACTGCACTTTTATTCTACACCAGCACATCATCGTGAAATTCATATTCATATCTTTTAAACTAGTTTAACCAACAAAACAATTCTCAACTCCAATTCAATAAAGGTAATAATACTTCAACCATATTTTTCATCTTATTTAACCACAAAGTTCAACACAACCAAGCTACCATGGGATTTGATCAACTTACCATCCAAGGGCTTCTTTCACCACAAAAAAAATCAAATTTAAACAAAAATATATATATAATTTGGAAATAATTATTTCCTTTATCACAAAAGTTTGCCCAATAGCAAAAGAATAACTCCATTGCACCATGAACGCACAAACATAGAAGAGCAAAATTCATCCTATTAAAATTTTGCCCAATTCATCAAAATTAACAATTCTCAAGGCCACGAGACATCACATTATACCTTACTCCATCACGAAATAATGTAAAAAAAATCATCTTAGAACATTTCCCTTTCAACCCATGAATAAGAACTACACACCACATATATCAAACTAAAAATACAAGAGGGCAAGGCTTAACATCCCTTACAACAAAAATTAACGCTTCCCCGTCTTATCTTATTTTCCACAAAACACTAATCACATAAAAAAAAACGTAAATACAAGTTGTAGCTTCCTTTACTTGGAATTCTTGAAATGTGATCACCTTAACTTGTTCCACCCTCTTTTGCTCTCAGTCTAACGTTGCCTCCACAAATTTATGCAGCCCTTCTTTTCTTTCCTCCCAACTTACGTTTTCTTCCTCTATCCCAAGCTCGAAATTCCAATTTTTAACTTAATTAAAATGACCCTCTACTTTCCCTTACCAGGCTATGTAAAAAAAAAAAACAAAAATATATAAATTTTATATCTTGGAATGCACAATTTTCCTTCAGTTCTGACCTTTTCCCTTCCACTCAACATTGGAATTTTTCAGCCCACTTACTCTCTTTAATTTCACTTAATTTCTTGTGCTTTTGTCTAGATACAATGTATCTAGCCCGCATTCGAAATGACAACCCCCATGACTCAAGCAAAACTCCAAACCATATAAACCATATTTTACTAGATCTTACAAAAGACAAAGTTCTTCAATTTTTCCATTTTGACTCATTTTTATTTGCTTGAGGTCTACTTAGTAAACTTTCAATAATATTTCCCTTGAATAACTTTTATGAATTGTGTAGCTGGCAATTTGGGTAGTACCAGTTACACCATCCTTCACTAAAAGGGCAAAAACCTCACCAAAATATCTTTCAAATAAAAAGGGAGTCACACGCAACTAGAGCTCGACAAGACAACACATTGAAGAAGAGCACAACGAAAAGAAAACCTTCAAGTTGATCTACATCTTATTCACGAAGTCCACGAAAAAGCCTGCATAAGAGAACTAGCGACAAAATATATTTAAGACATGAGTAAAAGAGCCAAAACCTTGACAAAATGGAGAAAGAAAGATCCCCCAACAGGAATACTTCAAGAAGTAATATACGAACTGATAAAGCCTTTTGTCGCCTAAAAGACTCAGTCAAAACCAATTTTTCCTTAAAAATGCAGTATAGGGAGAACCTTGGGAATCAATCCATAGACATGGCTAAAGTCAAATGCAAAATTTATGCTTGAATTGTGGTGGGGAAATTTATTCAAAATCAACACCTAAAAACATAAAACTCAATCATCAAGTGCAAGAAATGCTATGAACTATCCATGAATGCATGACATGCAATGCACAAAAATGGTAGGGAATGATGAATTAGCTAATCCTAAATGCTCAAAACATGTTTAATGATCAAAATAGGCTAATTCAATGGTTAAATTGGTCCAAATTCATCAAATTTGAAATCTGCCCAAAATCAAGAACATGTTCATGAGCCAAGTGCATGGTAATCTTAGATTAGGATCTTTTGATGATGCAATTGAAAATAAAATGATGCAGAATTATTACAAATGATCTTAATTGCATTTAGAAACTGTAATCACTTGATTTGGTGCACTACATGCAAAGTTCCCAATTTCAAGAAACCTAAATCCCAAATTTGAGCAGAAACGCGATTTCGATCGATTCAACCAACTCGTGCAACGAAAATGCAATTAAAAGCTTAGAAAGCTTCATCATGATGATATGAATGAAACCCCTAAATCAATTTACATAAACAATCGACCAAATCACATAACCACAAAATTATGCAGAAACAAAAAATGGGAATTGAAGTGCGATTCGAACTTTTTTATACTAATAGCTTGTGGAGCATAAGGAAGAGCTAAATGAAGCCATAAGTTGAATCAAAACATGAAAACGATGCTAAATTCGAATAGAACAGTAACATGGTGTGAAATTATGCAGAAAAACGAGATTTAATGAAATGGTGATAAAAATGGGTGTGTGATGGTTCAAATAGCTTGGGAATCATTCCAGGAGTGTGCACAAATTTATAGAACTTGAAAGGATTGAGAAATAAGGGGGAATTTCAGTGGAATAGTAGCTAAGGTGAGTATGAACATGAAAATGGTGTAGAATGGGTGTTTTGGTGATTTGATGATGGAAACTTAAAATTAAGCTTGCAAATAGTTAAAGGAATTTAAAAGTGATATGTGATAAACGCTGGAATGAAAAGAAACTTGAAATTGTAGCAAGAGTGCAATGAAGTGGAGAAATATGAGTCAAATGAGCTTAGCAACTACAATTAGTCTTGAATCCAACCCATTCATCTTGTTTACTCTGAAACAATGATGTATAAAGGTCTTTTGGACACACCAATTCATAACGATGGTTCCAGAACCTAGATTTGGTAAGGTAAGGTGGAGTTCAAGCTCAAAAAGTGGTAGCCAAGGTGGTGGTTTAGTGGAAAATGATGATGAACATTATGAAATCATAGGCCAAATGAACAATACTAAAATCATAGGGCAAAAGTCAACTTTAAGGTCAAACTTGCCACTTTTTCACACTTCATGTTGTGCCACCAACTTAACCTTGCTACTATATGAACTTCTAAGCCTTCAAATCTTCAATTAAACCTTGCCTAAGGATAGAGGACCTGCAAATTAATCAAAAGCTCAAGGGGAATGAATAGCTCTACCTAGACACTACTTGAACAACTAAGTTAAAATGACCTAAAACATGAAGACTAAGACCTTTGCTGAATTGACCCTAAACCTCAAATTTTTGTGTTTGACCACTTCCAACAAGTGTAATTAGGCATTTATAATGATTCCACAAGGTCAAATCACTCAATTTGAAAGAATTTCAAAAAGTCAACTATGTCATGGTTTAAAGGCTAAATAAGCAAAACTTGACTCTTAACACTAGGTTTGACTAACCTAAGACCCTAGGACTCAAAATATGATGCAACCACACTAAAATGATGTTCAAAAACACTCTACAAGAGTATATCTACTTCCACAAGAACAATACCTAAGTCTGAAGATGAAAATTGTTTTGTGAAAACTATCACTTTTAGAAATCTTCATGCTTTTAACTTCAATGTCACTAGAGCAGAAAACACATTTTATGATAGGTAAAAGGGACTTATTATGACAGATATTATGACGTCATAGTTATGGGATTAATAGAAACTACGCTTTTTGGATGACGCCACAAAAACCTATCATAGTCAGTCTGATTTACTATGTTAGGTTGGAGTGCCCTTGTCATATTAAGTTCAATTTACTATGACATCCGTTGATAGGCCAATCATAGTAAGCTAACTTAGTATGACAAATATTGGAATACTTGGCATAGTAAATCAACTTATTATGACAGATGAATGAATACTTATCATAATAAATCCAATTTACTATGATTGGTACTCCTTAACTTGACATAATAAGTGATTATTAATTTTTTTTCAATTTTTCTCCATTCATAATAGTATTACTTGAATATAATAATATATAATTCCCAAATAAAAGAATTTCATTGACATACTTTATCCAATAAACATTATCAAAAAGAGACTTACTATATTAAAGTGTGTGTATATATATATATATATATATATATATATATATATATATATATATATATATATATATATATATATATATTAATAATACAATTCAAGGTAGCACAAAAGGCAACTTTTTAAATGACCCACAAAAAGCAAAACACACAAAATTAACTCAAAATAGCATTTTCTAACACTCTATTTGTTTGACAAGTGGCAAAGCCTGACGATGACACGTGTCACTCATTTTCTAAACCCTAATTCCTTCACACTTAACTCTTCTCTCACTCTTTATCGTCACCCTAATTCGTTTCACTCTCTTCACACTTAACTCTTCTCTCACTCTCTACCGTCACCCTAACAACTCTTCCCTCACTCTCTGCCATCACCCTAATTTCTTTCACTCTCTTCACACTCAACTCTTCTCACCCACACCATATTCATCTCCGATCAGGTTTTTACAGGTTGATTTCACATTTTTTAGGTTTTTTCCTATCAGGTTTTGGTTTTGCCTTCACTGTTTACCCTTTATGTTTTTTCTATCATCTCCGATCAGGTTTTCTTTTGGTTTTTATGGTTTATTTGTTTCTTTTTCTATTTTCCATCATATTCGACCACTACTTCGTAAGTTTTTGTTGTTTTATGTTTCCATGATAATTTCTTTGTTTTTATAGGCTGATTTCACATTTTTTAGGGTTTCTCTGATCAGGTTTTGGTTTTGCCTTCACCGTTTACCCTTTATGTTTTTTCTATCCTCTCTGATCATCTCTGATTAGGTTTTGGTTTTTGTTTTTATCGTTTATTTGTATCTTTTTCTGTTTTCCATCATATTCGACCACTACTTCGTAATTTTTTGTTGTTTTATGTTTCCATGATAATTTCTTTGTTTTTACAGGCTGATTTCACATTTTTTAGGGTTTCTCCGATTAGGTTTTGGTTTTGCCTTCACCGTTTACCCTTTATGTTTTTTCTATCATCTCCGATCAGGTTTTGGTTTTGGTTTTTATGGTTTATTTGTATCTTTTTCTGTTTTCCATCATATTCGACCACTACTTCTTAAGTTTTTGTTGTTTTTTCTCATATTCGACCACTACATGATAATTTATTTGTTTTTACCGGATGATTTCACAATTTTTAGGGTTTATTTCTAGCTTTTTCTATTTTCCATCATATTCGACCACTACTTGGTCATTTTTTATTTTTTTACATGATAATTTATTTGTTTTTACAGAATTATTTCACATTTTTAGTGATTACCTATTTTGTAGGTTTTGGAGATTTATATACAGGATGTCTCAAAATGACAGTCATGAGTTTAGTTTGAAGTTGGAACTCATTTGAACTCATTGAGTTCTGTTAAAATGCATTGAGTTGAAGTTGGAACAGTGATTATTCTTTTTAATTTTGATATGCATTGATATCATTTTAATTTTGTTTCAATTCATTATGTTCATCTTTTATTGTTAGTGGTTGTTGATGTTATTGTATTGTATCAGATGTAGTGGTATTAATTTTTAATTAGTTTTTAACTGTATGAGAGGAAATCTAGGTTATGCACTTAAATCGACACAATTTTATATGTTTGATTTCTGTTTTTTTTTTCTGATTTTTTTAAAAGGACTTGCTCAGTTTTCTTGATTGGAACCCAAGGTGGATTTGTTTTCTCAGGTAGTGTTGGAATTCAATGCAGAGGAAGTAATGTTTTTTATGCAAAAGATACAATGCCGGTTGCAATTTTATGCAAAAAAGATGGGCCAACTGCTTTGCTCATGCTTTGTCTTGAGGATCTCAAAGCCATAACCAAAGTTGTTGTCCATGGGATTGTATATGAGAACTAATGATGTAGAAGTTTTGAAAAATGCATTGATATGAAGTTGGAACATTTATATTTTTAAATTATGTTACATAGAATTCCATTATCCATTTTCAGACGATTATTCCATTACCCATTTTCAGGCCAGTATTCCATTATCAATAATATCATTTTAATTTTGTTAAAACAAATTAGATATCTTTTAATTATTTTATTCAACCTTATAATTTATTTGTAACCTTATGATGGATTTATTTTTATGCAGGTTTACCCATATTTTATGTTGGAGTCCTCAGTTAATTAACATCAGGTCTTTTCTTTCCTTTATCTTCGATGCAGCTACATGATTGCATCATGTTACTTCTTTCCTTTTTCAGCTTTCTGATCTCTTCATACTTTTGTTTTTCTTCTTTCCTTTTTCTTCTTTGTTGTCTTCATATTTCCTTTTATTCAAACCTTCAAACAATATCTTTATTTCCTTTTAAATGTCCTGCAACTTTTATTTTTCTTTTGCTCTCTACCATATTTTCCTTTTATTCCATAACATTGAGCCGTGTGAAAACGAGCTTTTGTTTTTTTCTCTGGTCTTGATATGTTTGACCAGTTGCTTTTCCCACATTTTACTCACTTTGGGAAACCAAAACCAGAGTATGCGTATGGGTTTTGTTTGAATGAACCATAGTAGGCATTTCAAAAAAGTTATTTTGCTTTCTTTTGTCCTCTTCATATGTTTGACAGTTGGTTTTCCCAATTTTTACTGAATTTGTGTAACCAAAACCACAGCATGCGTACGGTTTTAGTTTTGATGTATTATCTCTACAAATACATCAGACTATTCTTATTTTTTTATGTTCTCTACAAATACATCTATCCACACCTTCCTTTCTTCACTATTGTCTAATTTTCCATTTTTCTTACACCATGTCTGCTTTGCAAAAACAAACCCAGTCATTACAAGAACTGAACCTGAAGAAGGAAGCTGAAATGTTGTTGCAAGAGTGGTAAGGTTATGGTTTGTTGAAGATTACACAAAAGGAAAATCTCCATTTTCCATGGAGATTGTTCTTCAAGACAAAGATATATGATATACTACACCATACTATAAACGTCCGTCATTTTGTTACTTTTCTTTATTTTTTTAGTTTCCATGTTATATTATAATGTGATATATGAAACTATTTGTGCAGGGTGTCCTAATCCATGCGTCTGTTAGACGCACACTGATATGCAAATTTCAATTTGAAATAAAAGAGGACAAGGTTTACTCCATTAAGTCTTTTAGTGTTTCATGTAATGGTGGTTCTTATAGAACTACAAATCACGTCTATAAGATCAACTTCCAATTTGGAACCAAGGTCAATTTGGTAGAATCTACCTTAGTTCCCAAAATTAGTACTGCATACACCCCTTTTTCAACCGTCAAAGCACTTGGTTTTGACACAGATTACTTAGTTAGTAAGTATATATTTTTTTTCTTCTTTGCGTTTAAATTTTTATTCATGTTTTTTTTATTGTTTTATTTTTCTGTAGATGTCATTGGAATGTTTACTGGTGTTGGAACAAAGAGAGAGTTTGAGAAAGGTGGTAAGAAGACCAAGATGAATGTCATCCTTATTGAATCTGATGGGTAAGAGGATTGTTCTTCTTTTATTTGATGTTTAATATTAGTCTTATCTAACAAAATTTTACATCATGCAATAGTTATCGACTAGAGTGTACTTTATTTGGTCAATATGTTGATATGTTAAATGCATTTCTTGCCTCTGGAGAGGATCAATATGTTATCATTGCTTTACATTATTGCAAAGTGAAGATCTTCCAAGGTAACTAACTTTTTGACATTTTGTACAATTGTAGTAATTTTTTAAAAAGTGTTTGACATCTTTATATATTTTATAGATAAAGTTTCTATTCAAAACTGTATGAATTATACGAGGATAATTTTTAACTGTGATGGTGAAAATGCTACGAAGTTGAAAAAAATGTAAGTACATTTTGCAGTTTTTTATTTTCGTTTAATTTGCATGTTTTTTTTTTTGTAGGATGTGGGATAGTACTGAATCTCCTTCTCAACCTCTTACCCAACTTGGTCAGTCTTCAAAAGTTAGCTTAGAAGAAGATTTCATTAAACTGCATCCTAGATGCTCAATTGAAGGTCTAAAAGATTTTAAATAGGTTGAATTCTTTTCCTCTATCTTTCATTTAAATTGTTTAGTTTGAATACTATGCTTTATATTATTGCATTATTTATGTTCCAGGAAAGTACTTTTGCATTGAAGGGTACTATCAAACATGTTCTAGATCATGATGATTGGTGGTACACAACATGTATCTGCAACAAAGCTGTGTATCCTGATTCCAAAATGTTTTTTTTGTGAAAAATGTAACAAACATGTCATTAAGGTTACACCTAGGTAATATTATTAATCTTCATAATTCTTATTTTTCTAATTTTAATAATTTTGCTAATAGACAAATTTGAATAAATGAATAATGTTCCAATTTTTTTTTTAGGTTTAAACTTAGACTTCGTGTAATTGATGCTACTGATTCTACAACTTTTGTTGTATTTGATCGTGATGCAAGTGCAATGTTGAAGAAATCATGCTCTGATATTCTTGACTTACAAGACAAGGTTAAGTATCCTATATAGTGAAATAAATCATGATCAAATTCTTTTTCATTAAGTTCAATCATCTGCATTTCTACTTCTTTTCATAGTACACTACTGCTGGTAACTTGCCTAAAGAGTTTGAAGTCCTCATTGATAAGACCTATCTGTTCAAAGTTGAGTGCAAGAATGATTATAATAGCAAATTTGAGCAATCATTCAGAGTTAAAAAAGTCTGCATGGATGAAAAAATCATTGAAAGCTTTAGTGATGTTGAAGTTAAGTCTTTGGTAAGATCTGATTTAATTCTGTTTAGGTCTTTTCATATATGTAATTTTAATTTTACTCTTTTTGTACTTGAATATATTTGTTAGGATGTATACTCTGGAAATGAAGAAGAAAGTAAACTTAAGCAGATTATAAATGAGATGGCATCTAATACCATTGCAGAGGTATGTTAAGATTACAACTATACTTCTTTTTCTAAAACTTTTTATATGCTAAATTTTTCAAGTTTATTTTTAGGATTTGCTGATCAAATTCATTGAAGAATCAAATGATGTTGAGACTCTAAGTGATCATTTGAACACTATAAGATCAAGCCCTGTTTCTAGAGAGGAAGCGTTGGTCAATAAACCAGTAATTGATGTTGAAAATGATGAGTTAACCCAAAAAGAATCATCTCATCTGGAGAATCTTAGCTTTGATTTGGCTACCAAAGCACGTGTCCTGACAATTAAAAGGCAAAATCGATCTGTGGTTCAAGAAAACAAGAAGATCCCGGTGAAGATGTTGAAGAAGAACATCAAGATTGAAAAGTGAATTATGTTACTTCAATATGAAAATTATACTAGACTTATTTGTGTTTTTATCTTGGTTATGTTATTTTTTTGGAAAACATTTGCTGATACTCATGACCAATATGTTTTGTTGTTCTTAAGTTGTTATAATTTTGAAAACATTTACTTGAAGTTTCTGTTTATTTATCTATGAACTATATTACTTATTGCTCAACAAGAATCCCTAATTATTTTTGCATTGACAATTTGCTAGCAAAGTCAAACTATGTTGATATTATTTTCTATTATCAACACCATAATCATGCTAGCTACATCAAAGGAAGTATGTTGTATTTGTATTTTGTTTTACAAGATTTTAGTCTTTCAGCATTTGTTTACATTTCAATTTTATCAATCAATTATTCGTAAAAATATATTTCAGGTTACATACATATAGTATTTATCTTTTGTTGTCTGTTTATTTCTAAACATCGTTATATGTTGCTAGCTGAATCTGAATGTGTTGATATTATTTTTTTTGTCAACTACACTATCATGCTAGTTACAATATGTTTTGTTGTTCTTTAGTTATTCTAATTTTGAAAACATTCATTTGAAGTTTCTGTTTATTTATTTATGAAGTATATTACTTGTACTGTACCTAACCAAACTCAATCAAGTAAATAGCACACATATCAAAACCGCATACTAACCAGTACTCGAGTGCCATCAGCACCAGCCATCTAGGCAGGTAGTCGGTCTCGACCGACTACCTATCTAGAAAGTTGGTCAACATCAATACTCCAATAAACCTCTAAGACCTGTTTAGGACCAGGCCCACTCATGGCCCAAACCAGGGCCCAAGCTAGGACCCAAGTCAAGGCCCAGCCCA
>Ga0214542_1008954_pt1 | contig 16031 bp, 7 predicted proteins | sample CNSS1metaG_FD_160096 | JGI IMG/M metagenome (GOLD analysis project Ga0214542, IMG submission 160096) | Root nodule microbial communities from cowpea collected in UCLA plant growth center, Los Angeles, California, USA - CNSS1 | ecosystem: Host-associated > Plants > Roots > Nodule | place: USA... | reverse complement strand
AATGGAGTAAAGATGCTGAAAGGGTACAAACGGTAAAGCAACACAAAGAGGGGGTGCAGATATTAAGGTGGGAGGTGCACGGAGCAAAAGTGGGGCTGATCTAATTTTTGAGAGAAAAGGAACGAGAACCCTAATGAACGCTGGAACTCTCCCTCACGCTCCTTCTTCTTCTCGACACCATCAACGCGACTCCAGCCGCCGGGACGCGCGTCTGCTCGTCGACGACACCCCGCCACCGTCACCGATTGCCTCTGCCTGCTTCACCGCACCACCGCACCACCGTCATGCGACCACGCTCCCGTTCAGAGCTTCGAATCGCCGGCGGCCTCGGGTTTCTCTTCCCTTTATTTTCTGCTTCTGATTTCTCTGTTTCGATTGGATATGGCTGGTTGGGGATATGGCCGATTGGGGAAGACGAGGGAGTTTGGGGTTGTTCTATATTGATCAGAAAATAAAGAGTGGCAGTGAAGTGTGTCTGATTTTTTTTGGATTGCAGGAGGAAGAACGAAGAAGAAGAAATTGGTTTTGGGTTCTGGGTTACCATGTGAAGGTGAACGGAGTGTATTACATGATGTTGATGTTACTTGCTATGGTTGGTTTCTGGTTCTTTGTTTTTTTTTTTATTTAGATGACGCAGGTACATTGTAAATGGAGATGGAGGTTACAACATATCACAATGGCTGCATTGCTATGCTCAGACTGCCTCCTCTGGTTGCTGCCACAGTGACACATCAATACCCAACCTTTCTTCCTTTTCTGTCCAAACCCCCCAATACCAGATAACGTATGAATTTGACCATATTTTGCATGGCAGAGTCAAGTCAAATGATTCTCATTATTATTTTTTTTATTTCATATATATTTTTTTATATTTTTTAAGAGCAGAAAAACAAAATGGTGTGAAAATAAAAATAAAATGGAAATTGAAATTAAAAAAGATAAAATAAAATAAGATAAAGTGAAGTAAAAAATAAAATAAAATAACATAAAATAAAATAAAACAAGATAAAATAAATAAAATAGATAAATAAAAAGCAAGACAAAATTAAAATTAAAATTAAAATTAAAAACAAATAAATAAATAAAAGAAAAGGAGTATATATGTACATTCAAATTAATGTTGATTTTTGTAATGTTTTTTTTTATTTTCTTTTTTTAAAAAAAAATCTTAGTTAATTATTTTTATTAATCGGACAAAATTGAGTGTTGACAATTTCCTTTTGTGGATGATTCACTTTGGGAGGTTTGTTTTGCTCAACATTTCAGGAATTGGATTTTCTCTTTCTCAGGCTTAGGCCTCTTTTCTGGCCCCTTCTCTTGCCTTTTTTCATGTTTTTGTTTCATCCTTATTTCTTCCCTTGGATTGAACTTAGGCTCATCACATTTATTATGTGGAATTGGTGTAGGAACATTAGGTGTTGTCCTAGTGGATGATCCATCAGTAGATTCCATTGCAATTGGGGCTACCTCGCTGGTCATTCCTTTCCTTTTGCCTGAAGCAGCAATCTTTTGGTTTTTTCTTAGTGTCATCCTACACTCATGAGAAACGAAACATCAACTTCATAATCCCTATTCTTCAAAACTAGGTTAGTAACTCTAATCAATCCAAATAAAATTTATAATACAATTTACTCATCAATGCAGATACATGAACATAAAAATGTGTTTTTCATAGTTAAATGCATGTGCATGACTTAAAAACATAAAATTCAAGGTGTTGATCATTCCAAAATTTGGATTTTCTTAAAAACGTAGTTGACAACTCAAGCAAACTCCTTGATCATATTGCTTTTTCATTGAAAATCAAGAAGAAAGTTTATTTTTGCAGTAATAGTTCATTGGTTGTGCTTGAACGAACTCTAAGCTTGAAGAAAATGACTTCGAGATGATGAACAGTGAAAATTTTGTTACCTGGATGCTTCTTCTAGCAAATGCAGATGAGGGTTTGATGTTGTCATGCACTAAACTCAGAGAATTTTGGTTAGTGGGAGTTGAGAGAGTGAACAAAATGAGTAGGGAGTAGTGGGGTTTAAAAGGGTGAGTGGTAGTTTATATATGTTTTAGTTTTGAAAATTTAAAATCTGCTCCTTTAAATCTTGCGTTTTGTGGTTGGGCAACAAAAATTGGGGCTCAAGCCAAAAATATTTAGATTAGTTAGAACGTTGTTTTGACCACTTTGTTTACTTCCTCTTTACACACCTCAGCCAATAGAAACCTAAACTACATGCATCCAAATTCTAAGAATTAAAAACATATTATGCACAAAATAAACAACTTAGGGTATCTCCCAAGAGCGCTTGTTTAACCTTTTTTAGCTTGATGCCTTTTTTCATTTAATCTTTCAATTTTGGTGAACATGGTGCTTCTTTTAAAGTCTCCACCATGATAAATCTTCAATCTTTATCCATTCACAACCCAACTCTTATTTGTTCTAGGATCTTCTATCTCTATGGCTCTATATGGTATAACATCCATGATAATGAAAGGTCCTGACCACTTTGATCTAATCTCTCTTGGGAAAAGCTTAAGCCTTGAATTGAACAACAAAACTTGTAGCCCTTTTTTGAATTCTCTTTTTAGAATCTTCCCATCATGTCTTTACTTTGCTTTTGTAGATCCTAGAAGATTCATAGGCTTGCAGCCTCATTCTTTCAATTCATGAATATGCAACTTCCTCCTTTCTCCAACGTGGGATCCTACATCACTTATAAGGACTCTAGGTGTTCCAAATCTGCAAAATAAGTTCCTCTTTAGGAACTTGACCATTGTTATTGAATCAACCTTTTGAGTAGCTATGGCTTTAACCCATTTTGACATATAGTCCACAACAACTAGGATGTACTCAGGATTATTGGACATAGGGAGTGGTCCAACAAAGTCTATCCCCCAAAAATTAAAAAAATTCACTTCTAACATACTTTGCAGGGGTAATTCATTTCCTTTCGTGATAACACAACTCCTTTGACACTCATCACATCTTCTGCAATGTTCATGAGCATCTTTGAAAATGTTAGGCCAATAAAAGTCTAATTGTAATACCTTGGTTGCTGTTTTGTCCCAATTATAGGGCCCTCTATATGGTGAATTATGGCAATGCGATAGAACATCTTTAATTTCATCACCAAATAGGCATCTTCTCACCAATTCATCTACATCTATTTTAAAGAGACAAGGCTTATCCCAAACATCCAAGGCCTTTCTTTGATTGCAAGCAGCTTCTCATCAAGGAATATGTCCATAATTTCTTCTTCTTTGCACATGATTTCAAAGTTGGTCAGTCTAGTTAAATGATCAACCACCATATTTCCACTGCCTTTCTTGTCTTTGATCACCAAATCAAATTCTTGCAGTAAGAGTATCCACCTAATCAGCCTAAGCGTTGAATCGGGTTTTGTAAGCAAGTATTTGATTTCTGCATGGTCAGTGAAAACTGTGATTGTAGAACCAATGAGATAAGTTCTGAACTTTTCTAGTCTAAAGAAAATAGTTAGAAACTCATTTTCTATTGTTATATAGTTACTTTATGCTTCATTAAGCACTTTGTTGGCATAGTAAATGACATGAAATTGTTTGTTCTTCCTTAGCCCGAACATAGTTTCCACAACATAATCACTTGCATCACACATAATTTCATAGTTAAGATTCCAATTTGGTGCATTGATTATTGGTCTTGATCTCAATTTCTACTTAAGCGTGGCAAAGGCTTCTTCATATTCTTCATCAAAATTGAATTTCTTATCCTTGATCAAGAGGTTGCTTAGAGTCTTAGCAATCTTTTATAAATGCTTAATGAACGTCCTATAGAATCCAACAGGCTATAAGAAACTTCTAATTCCTTTGACATTTGTAGGTGGTGGAAGTTTTACTATTAATTCCTCTCTCTAGAATTTTATGACCAAGGACAATTCCTCCCTTCACCACGAAATGACATTTTTCCCAATTTAAGATTAAATTGGTTTCCACAGATCTTCTCAATACCACAATGAGGTTTTAAGGGCAGTCATCAAATGATGAACAAAAAACAGAGAAATCATCCATGAATACCTCGATGCATTTCTCAATTAGATCTAAGAATATGAATAGCATACACCTCTGAAAATTTGTTGGAGCAGTCCAAGGAAAAATGGAATTTTTTTTCTATGCAAAGATTCCAAATGCACAAGTAAATGTTGTTTCCTCTTGGTCCAATGGATCTACTTTTATTGGTTATAGCCCGAGTATCCATCTAAAAAGCAATAGTATACTTATCTAACAAGTCTCTCCAACATTTGATCTGCAAATGGAAGTGGGAAGTGATCTTTTCTAATGGTTTGGTTCAATTTCCTATAGTCAATGCACATTCTCGACCTTTTCATCGTCCTAGTGGGAATGAGTTCATTGTTCTCATTTTGGATCACTGTAAGACCCGTGCAAAATTAATTAATTAACTAAATGTGGGAGGTGGTAACTTTAATGACATTAAATGAGATTAGTATGACGTGGAATAGTACTAGCTCAAGTGGTTGAGAGTACTTGATTGTGTGTGAGGACTTGTGTTCTAGTCCTATGTTTGCCAATTATGTGTTATTTCATTATTATTATTAATTTTGATAATATATTTGTGATTAGTGAGTGGTATTATAATAATAGGATTTTAATAGTATCACTAAATCAGAATTGGCATAATGGTTGTGCTTTGGCCTTATGAGTGAGGGTCATGAGTTCAAACCTTGATGTGCATAAAGTAGGCTTTATTTTTGCTAGTTCTAGTTTGGAGTGGAGGTGAAGGGGCAAAGGTAAAACTAGAATGAGGAGGCAGCCAAAGGGCTGGAAAAATAATACAAAACCACTAAGTAATTGCCTTTGAATGGAAATAAACCCACCATTAATTCCATTTGCGTTTTAGTCTTTAAAAATATATTTTAGACACATATATAAGGGCCAATTTGGGGGAAAAGAAGGGTTTTGGCAGTGCTGATATTCGGCTTTGAAAGGAGCACGAATTAGAGAGTGAGAGGTGAGTTTTTGGGTGTCCAAGGGCTGAATTGGGAGAGAGGTTGAAGCAAAGCATTGGTGAACCAAGGAACCTCCATTTTCTTCCCAATTTTTAATCAAGAATTTCAGGTTAGGGGAGCTAAAACCATAATTATAGATTTCGGAGAAAATTGCATGATTGTGATGGATTTATGTCATGAATTTTGTACTGCCATGAAGTGAATTTGGGGTTTATGTGTTGGTACTGTTTCATAGGGCTGTTTATACCGAATTGTGTGAATATGATGAGATTATTCCATGTATGTGTTGTAATTGTGCAAACCTGGATTATTGGAGTCTACGTGATGCCTAAATTGTACTCACATGGGTGTGCCTTAGTTTCAAACGAATGGTGTGGATTGGTATAAGTTTTGGCATGTCTGCTAGTGTTGTGTGCGTGACCAGAGATGAAACCCTACAAGTTTAGCCTAAGCGAGTCACGCTCGCCTAAGCGAGAGTTGCAGAACCTCCTTTCTGGTTTTGGTTCGCACTTACCGCTTGGGCGACCTGTGTCAATGTTGAGCAAAAGATACTCTCGCTTAGGTGAGTAGTTTAATCTGTGCAGAATTGCAAAGGAACCAGAATTGTGCCTGTACTGATATAGCACCTGGCGGTGGTTTTAGACCGCCAGGCGATAACCACAGCGTCAGTGGGGTCTGATATGAACTCCGCCTAGCGGTGAAGGTGGATCCGCTAAGCGGTTGAGGTGGAATCAATAAGGTTTTAGCGTGGATGCGCCTGGCAGTGTGAACTGTCCCGCCAGGCGATGACTTCCATTCTTGGTGGTTTTGAGGTGCTTGGCGCCTGACGGTATGTGTCCCTCGCCAAGCGGCCTGGAAGCTGGTAGCACCTAGCGGTACGTGTCCCCCGTTAAACGATTTGGCTGTTGTAAGTCCTAGTCGTTGGACTTTGTAGGCGTGATCTACAAGACTTTTGGTGATGCTTTAAAGGTAAGAATGTTGGGTTCCTTGAGTTGAGCTCGAAACGTATCCCTTGAGTTGAGCTCGGGATACGGGTTAAGCACGTAGCATTCCTCGAGTTGAGCTCAGAATGGCAGCCCTCGAGTTGAGCTCGGGATGGCGGATGAACACGAGGAACCCTTGAGTATAGCTCGGGTTGGCGAGTGTTGCCGATGTGAGTGTGCTGGTTGTGGCCAGTACGGATGGGTCCAGATAGAATACTCTCCTCAGTAGTTGATTGACGAGTTTGGTAGTCTTGGGACGATGCGAACTATGTTCATATTTGGGAACTCCACCTGGCGTTACAGTTTATGATCCGTAGCAATGGTTTCCCGCACGTGCTCTGTCGGTTGTGGCCGATAGGTTTGGCAGCAAATTACCTTGGGGTAATCACTAAAAAGAGGTAGAACACGAACGAAATATATATATATATATATATATATATATATATATATGACCACTTATATGTATATCAATTTGATTGTATGTTGATTTTATTAAGCTCACCCTATCTGCTTGTGTTTGGCGGTGATCGTGTGCGCGGTACACGTGAGCAGAGGATGTTGATGCAGGTGGTGCTGGTGATGCTTAGACACGGAGCGAGGGATAGTATGGGATTTTTATATTTATATTTTCTATCTTTGAATTGAAATAAATTGTAAGGGCTCATGGTCTATTTTGGATTAGACTTTCAATTTTGTATTACGAATTATGGATGCTTTATTTTAATAATAAAGTTTTAAATTTCCCGCGCTTTTGAAAAATGAGGTTTATTCATAAATGTGACGTTCTTATGACTTTATTTATTTTATTTACTTTAAATCTGTAATATCCTGATAGGATGTTACAGGTTGGACCACGAGCGAGGAGGGTCGTGGAAGCACATGAAATCCCAGATTTAGAGTACATGCATGAACTCATGTTGGTTATGAGTGTGGGAATGTGGTGTTTTGGAAACCAGTAAATATTTATGAATGGGCTGGGAAATTATTTCATATTTATTTATGTTTATGTGCATAGCTCACCCTATCTGTTTGTGTGTGGCGATGATCGTGTAATTTATTATTCGGGAGTAAATGATGTTTCAGGTGTGCTAGGAGACGCTTAGTGGCGGAGAATGGGCTCAGAGTACGAGGGAATTTTATAACTATTTTTATTTAATTTCATGTAATTTGATTACAATTTTTATGGTTTTGGAGATTGGTCTTAAAGTTGTACAGTTGAATTTTAGAATATTTGGACTATTAATGTTTTAAAGTTATAAAAATTTCCTGTGTTTTTGGGAAATGGATTATTTAATAAATGAGGTATTTATTTACGCCTTGTTTAATTATTTATTTTAAGTAATATCCTACTGGGATGTTACATTCACTATCATCGCTCCTTTCTTAGGAATAACTTGCATAGGGCTTAGCTAAGCACTATCTGATATTGGATATATCATTCAGCTTCAAGTAGCTATGTCAATTCCTTTCTTACCAATTCCTTCATAGTGGGGTTGAGAAGTCTTTGGGGTTAAGCCACAAGTTTTTACTCATCCTCCATCGAGATTTTGTGCATACAATAGGATGGACTAATACCTTTCAAGTAGATAACGTCCAACCTATTGCACCTTTGTTAGCCTTCAACACCTCTACTAACTTGGTTTCTTCCTCACTTGTGATTGTACTGCTCAGAATCATTGATTAACAACCATCTTTTCCAAGGAAAACATACTTAAGATGGCTTGGAAGCTGCTTCAGCTCCAATTTTGACTAGTACTATTATTTTTAATTTTTGGGCTTGAGCTCCAATATTGGGGCTGCAAAAGAGGAAACTTCTTTTGTTTGATTCAGATCTTTTAAGCACTTTTGAACTTCCTCCTCCTACTTAGTAGTTCATCCTTCTAATAGATTAAAAGGGTTTGGTTTGGTATTGTTAAAATAGATTAAAACTAAGTTGAGAGAGGCGATATTGATTAAGGTGTTGGGATTGAATTTGACTTCTCAACTCAATTATATTGTCCTTATTATCTATAAATTGTGTTCTTTATTTTAGTGTTCCTGGAAGTATGTTTCAATTGTAGATCAAACCTCATGTCTGAGAGTTAGAACCTAAGGATATTAGACACAGGATGTCCCCATCCAGATGGAGGAACCCTTGCATTGAGAACAAGACACTTTAAACCAACTAAAGCCACATATTCATGTCAGGTATAGGCCAAGCATTAGGAGATTTGATTGGATCTAAACATTAAATTAGATGTCTTTGGATCTAGTGTTGATAAGGTATGATGATTGGCCAAATCACCATGGAATTCAATACAAATCAAGTAACCAACATGTAAATCAAGAACACAACAAATATATAATCAAGTGTAATACAAAAAGAGTTTAGAAGTTACATTCAATCCCAACTAGGAAAGATTTAGTTGCTCATGATGATGAATACAATAAGAACTTGGAGTAGTTTTCCTCCTTCCATAACTTTACAAAGATATATAATAAGAACTAAAATTATCTAAGGAGTTTCTCTCTCTAAAACTAATTTACAAAATCAGCATATGAATTCCAGGGACATGCCCTATATTTATAGAAAATCAAGTGCTGCTCTAGCTTCCACTCTTGAAGTTTAGCCATGGAAGTTTCCCTCGTGAGTGAGTTTTCCCAAGTACTAATCTATTAGAATGTCTGTTGTAAGACATAAAGATAAAATTGTATATGGTCTAAAGTTTCCTTGAGTTATCACAAAAACACACGTTAAAACGTTCATATAATTTTAAACTCATAACATTTAGAGTGTAAATTATCATCAAAACCACTACATAGTCTACTGGTTTTAGACTGTCTAGTGGATTTTAGAGATTAGATCATCTAAGATCTCACCATCTTCTTTAACAAACATTCTAGCACATGGCATGACTTATTAAGCTAAAGTTATTGACTTTCATTTCTAGCTTCACCATGAGATCAAACAAGCTATAAGGAGTTGACGTCCTCCACCAATGCTCTTTCTATCCCATCTATCTTCAGTTTAGTTTGCCTCAGGGTGTCCTTCTAAACTAAAACTCAGATTTTTCTCATAACACAAACATAGATTAGTAGACCCCACAAGGTACCAAAATATTCTTTTAACAACTTCCAAATGAGATGATTTTGGATGTGACTAAAACCATGCACATATACATATGTTATGTATAATATCAAATTTGCTTGAAGTTAAATAAATATGAGATCCAATCATATCTCAATAGATAATTTGATATGGTTTCTTAATATTCTCGTCTTTGTTTATATGCATGTGAGTGTTCATTGGCTTTGAGTCTATCATGTTGAACTTCTTCGGCGTCTTTTTGAAGTACTTCTGTTGATGTATGCTTATGCTCTTCACTTTTTGTTTGATCTAGAGTTTTAAGAAGAAATTTATTTCTCCCATCATGCTCATTTTTCAAAATCGCTCAGAACGAACTTAGAAAGTCCCTATAAAACTTGCATTTGTAACACCAAACATAATATCATCAATATATATTTGTACAACAAGAAAATCTTTATTGCTTTCGTTTTGGAATAAGGTTGTATGATTCTTTCCTCTCACAAAGCCACTTTTCAAAAGAAAATCGCCTAGTCTATCATACAAAGCTCTTGGACATTGTTTAAGACTATAAATAGTCTTTTTAAGTTTAAGAAATTGGTTTAATTTTGAAAGATGTTCAAAACTTGGAGGTTTTTATACAAGGACTTTTTCTTCGATGAAATCATTTAGAAAACTGATTTTAAAATCCAATTGGAAAAAAGCTTCATGATTTTAATTATGAGCAACATAACTAATTGAATCCGTATAGCTTCTCAGCGTACATCTGGATCAAAGGTTTCATTGAAATTTATACCTTCTTGCTTATTATAGCCTTGTGCTACCGTTCTAATTTTATTCCTTGCCACTTTTCCTTCTTTATTGAGCTTGTTGCGGAAGATTCACCATGTTATGATCACACTCTGAGTTGTGGTGAACTCGTTGAGGTCTTCCTCCATGGCTAAGATCCAACCTTCAATAGCCAAATTCTTCAACATTCTTTTGTTCCAGTTGGGAAACAAAAGTAAAAGATGTCAATCTTTGAAGGAGGATATGGTATTTATTAGGCATCTCAAAGGGGTCAGGCCGGTTAAGAAAAAGACGTACCAGTTGAACTGTCAACCCGTTAAACTGGCGGGACAGTCCATCTTGATTCGTTTTTTTTTTTTTTAATTTTTATATACTTTAAAATTAAAAAATAATTTAAAATAAATAAATTTTTTATATTATATAAACAAATTTTATGAACAAAATTTAAAAGAAACACCCCCGTACTTATAATTTCCCTTTCCCTCTACCATTGGGGGTTAGACAAAATGAACCTGTAGTCCTTGTGTTGGGTCCGATGTGTGTGATCTAAAGCAAATGGACCTTCATTTGAAGCCTTTTTTTATTTAATCCCTTCATTGCATCTAAATTTTTTTTCCTCATATAGATCTGCTTCTAGTGCTTTAATCAATATATTTACAAAATCATCTTTGAGATTTGATAGCCTCCTATTTGTTTGTACAAAATCATCAAATTTAACATTTATGATTTTTTCAACGATCAAAGTACTTGACTTGTGAACTCTATAAGCTTTTTGATTTTTTTTTTTCATTAACCCAAAAGTATACCTTTATAAACATTGGAGTCAACTTTTCCAATTTGGCATATTTTTAAGAAATATTTTAAGGATGTCAAAAGTTTATTTATAAGTGTATATATATATAAATTTAAGAGAGATAAATGTGCTAAAATTAAAATAATATTTTTATTTTTCTATAAATTTTTTTAAATGTATAAAACAATTTTGGGGCCCTAGGCTCACCTTAGTGGCAACTAAGAAATTCCAATAGTGTTAAGGATATAAAAAAGAAAACCAAAAGCGTGAAAATAACCAATGTTGGGTTATTTATTCCTTTATAGTTCATAAGGAGTCTTTTTCATCAAGGGTCTAATAGCACTATTTTTAATATAACAAGTAGGTATGATGCACCGATACTTCAACTTAAGTCACGTATCCGTGTTCGACACGTATCGTATCTGATACTTTAGGATACTTTAACAATAATTATCAATGAAATATCTAATTTATAAATCCGTAGTACACTACAATAAAACTTTTGAATAATTATTAATTTTAGTGACAAAAAATAATTAGTCACTATATAGTGACCAATTTGACAACTAAAATAGTTTCAAAAAATTATAATTGGTCTCTAATTGATAATTAAAATAATTTCAATTATAAATTGGTTACTAACATTAGCTATCAGATTTTAGCTACCAAAATAATTAGTCTCTAATTAGAAAATTTGGATTTACACATTAACAATCATATATTTATTATGTTTGTAAGAATTATTGTGAAATTTTCAATATTCATATATCACGTATCTATCACGTATCATATCCTATTATTTTGAAAATAAATGTATCGACGTATTGGATACGTGTCGTATCCGATACACATATCGTGTCTGTGCATCATAGACAAGTAGTATTCATTACCCAAAAGTGGTTTTGGCAAGGAGTGCTCACAAAGCATGGTTCTAGTCATCTCTTGAAGAGTTTTTTTCCTTTTAAACCCATTTTGTTAAAGGTGTTTTCGGTGAAGAAAAATTGTGGTGTGTATACCATTTGATTCACAAAGCATCTTAAACTCTATTTTTTTAACTTGACGCCCGATTCTAATGTTAGAGATATAGAAACCCTTTTTCCTATGTATTTTTTTGTGGAAAACTTCAAACACCTTAAAAGACTATTCTTGAGGGCCGGATATAAGATTGAGAAATCAATAGTATATTGATTGGTATAAGTTTTGTTAAAGAATAAAAAAAACAAAAATAAACGACATAAAAATTTAACGTGATTCAACGTACAATGTATATACCTACATTCACAATTACACTAAGAAATATTTTATTTCTGTGTATATCTCAAACTTTATATAGGACTGCTTATATAGCAAAATAAAGAATACATCTCACAATACTAAACAATGTAAAACTAAATTAAGCACCATAATAATAACAAGTTTGAACTTGGAAATTAAGGTATGTTACAAATCCAGTTTATTTAGTAATCTAAATCCTCTCTTAACATCATAATCAATTTCAATACGCTTCATACACTTACAAATTACTAAATTATGGGCAATTTGAATAAAATTGTTCTTGTCACAATATACAGGAGTTGGTTCGGAAAGAGAAACACTAAAGTAAAAAAGAAGCAAAGGCAATCAAACACCTAGACAATGGTTAAGTCGTGGCATGATATTCAAATTCAACAGAGAAATAAGCAACAATATCTTATTTCCTGTTGTTTCAAGAGATAGAGTCTCTTAAAAAAATGAAAAAAATGTAGTACACAGAGTTCTGGCAGTTAGAAGAAAGTAAATAGAACAAAATGTGTTTAGGAAAAACAACATAATGAGAAGAGTTTTTATCAACAACTACAAATGAATCAAGGTTTTTTAATCAACAAGTGGTATACCTTCGGTTCTAAGAGAAACAGTTCTAAGAGAAAGATGGCGCATGTATTTGTCTTTCATTTAATATATCAGTTTAAGGTTCCTCATGTTTTTTGTGAAGATAAACATTGTGTTGATAAGTTAGCTATTTTGATTTTTACATAGGGAGCAATATAAGTTGTTTGATATCTTGCCACCATTTATTTCTTTAGATTTTTGTTTTCAAAATAGGTATAATTTGTTTATGTTTCATGCAGTGTAATTTCTTTTCATAGGTTTGAGGTGCCCCATGCTTTTTATTATCTTTTATCTTTATTTTATTTTAATAATATTCATGCATTAGTGCAAAATTAGTTTTTTATACCTATATATTATATTTGTTCAAATTTATTAGATATAGAAAAGAAAGACAATAAAATGAGTTCTTTTATTCCTGTTGGATCTAAAATAGGTGTAAAAAGTGATTCAGTAACATTTTTAGAATATTAAATAAGACTTTTTATAATTGTTCTAAGTACAATAGGTATAGAATATTCTATTTTTCATTTATCCTTCCCACTTCTCAGTGATGTTTCACGTTTCCAGACTTTTCCTTTTTTTTTTCATTTCCATTTACTCCCCACAGGTCTCATCGTTTTCGTCCAGTGTTCGCCGCTGTTGAGGTTTGTTCACGTTTGCCGTTTGGGTTCGTCGTTTGCCGTTCGCTGTTTGCTGTTCGCATTTGTCGTTCACCGTTCGCATTTATCGTTCGTCGTTCGCATTCGCCGATCATCGTTCTGTCATCATCTTCTCCATTTTCCTTTCCTTCATCATTTGCGTTCGCTCCTCCATTGGAGTTGATCTCCTCTGTTCACGTTCGTGTTTCGCACCTCCATTGTTGTCACGTTCATGTTTCGCACCTCCCTTGCTGTCACGTTCAGGCAATATTACTACTATTCTCCTATTATTTGTTGGGTTTGCTGCTTTTGCTATTGATATTCCCCTTTTTCCTATTTTTGCTAGGTTAGGTTGTTTCCGCAAATATTTTAGGGTAGGTTGTTTCTGCAAAGATTTTAAGGTAGGTTACTCATTACCAATAACCTTGACTTTCATTTCTCAACCATGCCCGAGCTGCAACATACCTAATGCATATTGATTAAAAGTTAGTGTAGGTAGTGAAAAAAATCAATAAGAGGATACTACTCATGATTCTAAGGCAATATGATTATAAGTGAAGGGTGGTGCAGGACACGAAATTTAGTGTAATTGAGGAAAATGTTAAAAAGAATGAAAAACAATAGAACAATTTAAAACGTCAACCTAACTGTTTCTCTCTTTTGGTTTTAATATCATTTAATCTGGAAACAATTTTCCAAACTTATTAGATTTTGGATGAAGGATTTGATTGCCAAGTAGTGTAAAATTACTTTGAAAACTGTTTATACTAATTAACAGTGACAAGGAAATCAACAAAGTCCTATATTGTTGTGGTGACTGCTTTTTTTGTTCTGTTTCCAACTAGAAGGCTGCTATTGCAGGCAAAGCTGGAGGAGGTACCTGAATGACTGGCGCGTAGTTAATTGTAGGAAATTTTCTTGTAAGTGAATGGTCATTTGCTCCTTGTGCCATCCTCTGTTTTTATATATTGCATATGTTCAATTCTAACATGATTTGTGATGTTAAATTCAATTTTTATTCATGAGATTTTTCCCTTGACTTTTTCTGCAGTTTTTAGTTTTTAGCAGTTCAAAATTTGCAGAGCAACCTCCACACCATTTCTACTTTTCAGCATATTAATCCTGGACATGTATTTAATATTCTTGCTAATGCCTTTCTCTATGAGATAAAAGAGATTCAAGTGATCTGAAGAAACTTGTTTTCTATTTGTAGTGTTGGCTTCATAGGTGACATCTTTGTGGTAATTTTGGCCATCTTCATTGGGTTACTTATCTTAAAATTTGCGAAAGTTTTGAATTTTGGAATCTAGAGCTTAAAAGTCTAATGGTCAAAGGTATGCAGGAACAAATCTTTTGAAATTTCATCCACCCTTTGTTTCTAATGCATTGCTTATGAAATGTGCCATTGTCATTGTGCCAGAAGGTAGTACCAGGTAGGTTTTTAAATCCAACATCATGCTGATCCAGTCTACTATTTAGGAAAGTTATGTTGCTTAATATGTCCTCGAGTAATGATGATTGAATAAGAAAATAAGCCCTCAAACAAAGGCATGTGCGCTTGATAAACTTGTTATATGTTGTTTACAATTTTGGGCATTATGGGGGAAGTGGGGGCTAGAGTTTAGGAGTTAATATTTCATCATTAGTAACGTTGATTCACTTCTCTTTTATGATTTTCCAATGGCTATAGGGCTAATTGTTCTTCAATCCAGGAAGAGAGGGGATCATGTGAATACTACTGTGGCATGTGTGAGAAATTGCTTTTCTTGGATCCTAGTGTTCTTTAACTTGTTAATGTGTGTTTATGCGTCATTAGCCATTTTTAGATTTTCATCGTGATTAGATCTTTATGAGAATAGCTATTAATGCACATCACATGGATTAGAAGCATGTTTCTCGAGAATGGATCAATGGATTATGTTTTGGTGCGTGTGGATATGTTAATTTGTTTGGTCTAGAGCTAGTGCACAACTTTAATGGATCAGCAGAATGTTAAAGCTCAAGTTCCTGGTATTATCTTCTGGCAATTAAAGACAAAAAAAATGAGGGTGAATAATGGTAAGCTAAACATTCGAAGTGAAACCTTGAGGGCAAGGCTGGATTATGTAAATGTTTTAAAGGCTATTTTAAAACTGGGTTTATTTTGAAGGCTGTGGCAGACTTTTTATTATTAGCAGACTTTTTATTGTTCAAATAATGTTAATTTGAACATTATGTTAATTTCCATTTCACTTCAAATAATCACTATTTATTGTTCACTATTTATTCACATTCTACATATTCTAACATGCCAGCAACTATTGAGTACTAATAAATATTGGTAAAAATAATCACAAAAAAGAAACTGCAAATGTATTTTACACTATTGCAATTATTGAGTACTAACTCCTCATTGAAATTATTGTTTGTTTCCTTATCCCTATTAATTAAATGTACCATTTAATTATGAAGTTTTCATGATTTAGATTCATTTATTTAATTTCCATTAATGAGGAGATTTCCCTATTTGGCTTATGATTATTTTCTTTCAATACATTCTTTTCTACAACTTTGCTTCCTTTTTGCAGGTTTTTTTTAGGTAAGCATCAACTAAATTCTATATTTTACCCATTAACCCAATTTGCTTTAGATGATCAAATTTGTTTTTAATAGATACAAATAGGTCACGTTATTGGTTTAAGAGATTTAAAGAAAAAAAAATCACTATAAGAGATGTAGATAACAATTGTTGTTTTACTTTTTATTTACTTTTATGAACCTTTATGTTTCCCTTGATTATTTTTTATTCTAAATAGCATTTATTATAAATGTTTCGAGTGTCACCTACTTAAGATGTACCATTTATGATATAGTGTCTAAACTACTGATTTATCTCTTTATATATATATATATATATATATA
>Ga0214542_1008947_pt1 | contig 16041 bp, 10 predicted proteins | sample CNSS1metaG_FD_160096 | JGI IMG/M metagenome (GOLD analysis project Ga0214542, IMG submission 160096) | Root nodule microbial communities from cowpea collected in UCLA plant growth center, Los Angeles, California, USA - CNSS1 | ecosystem: Host-associated > Plants > Roots > Nodule | place: USA... | reverse complement strand
TCCTTCCTACCCTCCTACCCCCCCTTAAACCCTCCTACCCTCACACCCTACACCCCCTAACCCCACGTGTTCAAAAGACATCGAAAGCAAGAGAAAAAGCAAATAACTAACAAATTTCCAATTCATTTCTAATTGTAGGCCTATTTATTAAAATACCTCAGTTTCACAGTGAGATAGAGAGATAAAGAGTTATAAATTTTAAACCTAAATCAACCCCACAAAACCGGTTTATAAAGTAAGGATTGCACTCACTTATACTTTAAAATTGGTCTTATCTCTAATCAATATGGGACTTCAAACACACCCCTTACACCGAGGTATATACATCTCAAGCGTGAGACTTGACATTAATGAGTTGTTCGATAGCGGTCTGATAGCAACAAACACAACTTTCTCTAGGATAGGCTCTACCAATAGCTTTGATACCATGTTTAGAAGTGAACTTTAAGCCTAACTCAGCCCCATAAAACTAGTTTGCACCCACTTATATACTCTAAATTGGCCTTATCTCTAGTCGATGTATGACTTCCAACAAATATAGTGTAAATTCTAAAATGAAAACACTAAGAAACTTATCAATATTCAATTTTCATTATCAGTAACAAAGCAGCTCTTACATTTTCTCTTAAAAGATATGAAAACTTGGTTGGAAGTTTCAAATGAATAGAAGGTAGTCCACGATATTTATGGAGTGAAAAGAATATCTAAAGCCATAAGTGAAAAAAGTGAAAAGTGATGACACATAAATGATAACACATTCTGCTGGCCAACAACGACTATTCCGATCTAAAACCCTACTATATTTCAATTATAATGAAGAAAAATATTGATATTTAAGAAGTATTGTCATGTTTTAACTACCTCAACGAAAGGCTATAACTTTGCCTCAATAAGTTTAGAGATAAACACCATCTCCACATCTCATTACAATGCCGACTATTTCGATATAGAATATTTAAGATGAGAACTTATTACTAATTTACAGCAATACATAAACAAATAGCCCATAAAAACTAAGAGGGTTTGCACAATTAAATTTCAAACAAAGTCCATATGATCATTTTTACATCCAAAAATACCTAGTATGATTCTTAAGGTTTATAGCTAGAGCATTCATAATTTAGTCCCCTTGTTCATAATGGGAGGTGTATTTTATAAGCCATAGTTAGTTGTTTCGTTATCTCTAAATCTTAACTAATAATATTGTTAAGAAAGCAGCTCTTACAAAGCAGCTTTATCTCTAGTCGATGTATGACTTCCAACAAATATAGTGTAAATTCTAAAATGAAAACACTAAGAAACTTATCAATATTCAATTTTCATTATCAGTAACAAAGCAGCTCTTACATTTTCTCTTAAAAGATATGAAAACTTGGTTGGAAGTTTCAAATGAATAGAAGGTAGTCCACGATATTTATGGAGTGAAAAGAATATCTAAAGCCATAAGTGAAAAAAGTGAAAAGTGATGACACATAAATGATAACACATTCTGCTGGCCAACAACGACTATTCCGATCTAAAACCCTACTATATTTCAATTATAATGAAGAAAAATATTGATATTTAAGAAGTATTGTCATGTTTTAACTACCTCAACGAAAGGCTATAACTTTGCCTCAATAAGTTTAGAGATAAACACCATCTCCACATCTCATTACAATGCCGACTATTTCGATATAGAATATTTAAGATGAGAACTTATTACTAATTTACAGCAATACATAAACAAATAGCCCATAAAAACTAAGAGGGTTTGCACAATTAAATTTCAAACAAAGTCCATATGATCATTTTTACATCCAAAAATACCTAGTATGATTCTTAAGGTTTATAGCTAGAGCATTCATAATTTAGTCCCCTTGTTCATAATGGGAGGTGTATTTTATAAGCCATAGTTAGTTGTTTCGTTATCTCTAAATCTTAACTAATAATATTGTTAAGAAATGGACTTTAAGCCTACCTCAACCCCACAAAACTGACTCGTAAAATGAGATTTCCACCCACTTATATACTCTAAATTGGCCTTATCTCTAGTCGATGTGGAACTTCCAACACCCCCGTCATGTCGAGATATATACATCTCGAGCGTGAGACTAAACATTAATGAGTGGTCTGATAGCGGATGGAACAATATGTCCAACAAACAACAAATCTCGCTAGGATATATTCTAACAATGACTCTAATATCATGTAAAAAAGTAGATTTTTAGCCTAACTCAACTCCACAAAACCGGCTTCTAAGGTGAGATTTGCGTCCACTTATATATTCTAAATGGGTTTTATCTATAGTCGATGTGAGACTCTCAACAATTATTTAATCTTTAGAATTTGAATTTCTTTTAACCGATTTTCGGTTCCACAAATAGATATTTCCTTGATTTTTGCCTAATATTCTTAATAGTTTTATTGAATCTTTTGTTAGTAATTAGCAGATCCTATAACCAACATGTTACATATCTTCAGGTCTGTCAGGCCACTTAGCAAGCAAGCTAATAGATTGAAGTTGGATTTACATTGATGATCGAAACTTGCAAAATGGATTTAAACTTTTGAATATGGCTACAAAATAAAAGCTAGAAATCCAAATAACATGCATTTATATAACTCAAAATATATGAAAAAGAGTAAAATGGCTATTATATACATATTTCACTTAAATAATTTATCAAAGTTATACTCTAATTCTAATTCTAAGAAAAATCCTTATTAAACTGTATCAAGTCCTTTTTTTTTAAAGAAAAGTTTATAGATAGGTTTATAAGGAATAAGAAAAATGTAAAACCGAAAACAAAACTTTAACCAAATCTGGATCCAGGGATTTGAACATAACAAGCACACAAATCCACAAAATCAAATCAAATCTAGATATTTCAAATGTACAAAAGCAAACTAAAAAAAATCCTTTTTTGAAAATATCTTACCAATTATAACAAAATACTCAAAATAAATAAATAATTAAAAAGAACATGGAATTCATATGGAACAACAGAAAAACATGGATAAATTGAAGAAGACATAAGCCATAGATACAAAAACCATAAGATGCAGGCAAGAGAAGGAGCTAAACTAAAACCCTCACCACAAGAGAAGGAGAACAATAAAAAGGTGTCAAAAATGTTTACAATCCTATGGCGGGTGCCAAATTTTTTGGGCAAAAGTACCTCAATATGATTCTTAGGGTTTCTAGCTAGAGCATTTAGAATTTAGTCCCTTTGTTCATAGAGTGAGGAATATTTTATAAGCTCTAGTTAGTTCTTTTGTTATCTCCAAGTCTTAACTAATATTATTTAGTCTGTAGAATTTGTATTTTTCTCAACCAATTTAAAGTACCACAAACAGATATTTCCTTTATTTTCACTTAATATTTTTAATAATTTTATTGGATCCTTCTGTTAGTAAGTAGTAGGCCCTATAACCAACCTGCCAGATAAGTTAATAACCCTTTTAAAAAATAAATACTCGCCCTATAATTGTCTTGGACAGACCACATAAAAAGGAAACAAGTAGAAAGCATAACAAATATTTGTTGAAGATCTCACAGTTTAGAAGTATGACTCAAATAAAATATACAAGTGCAAACATCATCTTCGAAGTTGATTTTATGAGGTTGTGATAAACTTGAAATCCATTTTATAATAATATTCAGAATGTTTAAACTAAAGAATATTAGGATATTATAACCTCCATTTCTCCTTTGCAATTGTATAAGAGAAATGTAAAAAACTAAAAGAGAGAAGAGAAAGGCACGCTTCTCAGGTAGCAGTGTTCTACCTGCCTGCTTTTCATTTTCATGTAAAAATGATAGAGTCTTTTTTGTGTACAAAGTTAAAAGAGCTTTTCAGAGCTTCACTACTAAAAAAAAAAAAAAAAACTATATTTCTAGTAGAAAATCTCACAACACAACTTTTAACTTGTATGTCTAAACAAGTTAAGACATTGTTAATTGCACAAGTTAAGACATGCTTAATTGCACAAGTTTGAGAAGAGCATCTATTTTATCAAATCCATTTCGGTTTCTGAAACTGAAGTTTGCAGAAGAAAGTGAATTTGAAAAGGTTTTATTTTCTTCTCACATATAACAAATGATATTAAAGGAGCATGTTAGTTACTTTCCAGTGTCAAACTTGAGCAAGCAATGCAGCAATACAATTTTAAAATTGAACAGTTACAAAACAACAGAAGCTGAAGCATAAACAGTGGCCACTAAAGCAATAATATAACATAAGTTTCAGCAACTATGATGTAGGTACTTACCGCTCCACACCTTTCGCTACTGATATATCATTAGTAGCACAAACTTCATTGATGGATATTTACTGTATGAATTAAACTAATAATTGATATAACTTAATTATCAAATTCAAAGAGTCAATACCTATTCCTTTATATATTATTAAAGAAGTAAGATTGACATAACAACATGAATGGTATGATAGGTTTAAAGGGTGATGCGTAATTGCTAGCATAACAACAAAAAATCTAACAGAATCAAAGCGAAATTCCAATTCGAAGAAATGATGAAATGACAAAAATGAAACCCTAGATCCATGAAATCAGTGAAACCATAAAACCAACTAAAGAACGACACACAGAATAGTAAACCAGGATGATCACAAAGATAAGAAATGAACCTGGTATGGATCACTGTTTAGAGACAGCCTACTCTGAGAGAGAGAACAGAGTGTGAGAGAAAGTGTAAAGAGAGAACGTCGAGTGAGTGAACGACCATGGTTCAAATGAGAGAAAGAGCAAGTTCAAGCAATAGAATAATGGTTTGAGAAAAATTTAATTTCAAAATTTCAGTATTTTGATTATTTAAAATGCCTCTAAAAATTCGAAAATTTAAAAAATATTTATACATATTTAAACAGCTTGATTTATTTTAGGAAATTTTAAATTCATAAAAAAAATGTTACCCTGTTAAATTTTCCGTTTTTCAAAGTAAAAAAAATAAATAAGCTTACTTTTTTTCCATAAAAAAAAAAAAAAAAAAAAAAAAAAAAAAACAAGTTTACAAACAGTGTAATTAGTAGAGATTTGTTGTACCTGAGGTTAAGAAGAACGTTTGAAACGTAAACGAGACAACACCTTGGAATAGCACAAGGTGTGGTGGGGAAAATGATGATACTGTTGGGAAGGGTTAGAAAGGTGAAGCAGAGTGTCGCACATCTTCGTCATCTGTGCGACAACCCACAGAAACATATTCAAGACCTCGAATTGCTTAAGTGCTTCAAATCGGAGATTCAGTTCGAGCTTTCTTCTAATCAATTTCAGGTTCTCTCGCTCCTTCTTTTCCTTCCATGTCATGTGCTTTCATCATTTGTTCCTTCGTAAGAACATGCACATTTCACTTCAAAACACTCTATATCTTGAATCGCTACACCCATGGCAGCTAAAAAGCAAAAATGGGTCTTTTGAGTTACTCTTGCATTTCCATGGGTGCAGAATGCTGAAACTGGTTCATTAGGGGACTTTGTGATGGAATCGGACTCACTCAGTTCCAAAGATGTTGTTTTGCGAAGGAAATTCGATTCTGGTGAGGAAGTTGCAGTTTCTGCTATTCTGGGGCCTCCGAACTACGACAAAGACACTGTTTTTCCAAGAGATGCTTTTATGAAAGTGTGCGTGAAAAAACCGACATTGAGCTCCATTTTGCAATTTGACTGTGGAGTTCATGAAGAAACCGATAAGGGCTCTGATTTTGACATTTATAATGCTTATTATCTCAGATCACCTGCATTTCTCAAGCCTTCCAATTACAGAGGCCCCTTATTCAGGTAAGCTGATACTGGTCATTGTTCCTTATAATTATTATCTATGTGAAAACATTTTGGTTTTTCTGTTTGAGTGGAAGTTGATTTGTATTGGGTTTACTATTTTGTGGTGGATACATTCAGTGCTGGTGATTTGCTTCAATGAACAAAGATAGGATTTGTGTTATAGATTAGAGCAAATGACAAATTCAACCCGTAAAATTGTCATTTTAGTCATTTTAGATTTAACAAAATGCCCAAAATCCCCGGGAGTATAATTCTTTGCATCTAAGTCCCTTGATTTAACTAGTTCTGTCTTTCTTTATTCTTGAACATATTTTAATATTAACACTTAAGTCACATATGTAGCACTAATTGTATCTGAAAAATTGCAGCTTTGGGGAACTTTTTGAGAATTTGTTTTTCAACAGACTAATGTAAGACGATGTTCAGCAACTTCAGAGACTAAAGTGTCTATTTACTTCATAGATTATAACTGCAAATTTAACCCAGGCCTACACATTTGACATGCTTGGTTATGATCATTTGATGTATTCAAAATCTCCCAACGTTATTACAACCTCCGCCTTTATTCGCACATTGCATTCTGATGTTCCATTTTTCTTGTTCTTTTATGCTGTCAGTGTTATTGCCACCGAATAAATGTACTCTTATGGCTTATGGTGTGTTTGGCAACCAGTTTGATTGATGTTAAACAGAGGTTTTGAACATTCGAATGCCAAGATGTAAAAGCATGCGAATATTAGATTAGCAAAAAGTTGAGAGCAATAAGTTTCCAAACATACACCTAAATCTAACTATATATCCAAGACTTCTCTACCGAATTAATGTCTTGCATACACCCTTTATGAACCTTGAGTGTTGACATACCTATTCATATGGCTTTAGATGGCTTGCTATAGTCCTGCTGGATTAGATATTAGAAATACATTTCCCCAGGGTTACTCATCTTGATTCTAGTTCTTACTGCTAAATTTGAAGCAAATAAGCAAGACAGTCTTCAACTACTTTTTTTAAGTGGCATTGGAAGCAAAAAAATTCATTTACCAAAATTTGTTAGATTTTCAACATATTAAAGCTATTTTAACTGATAATGTATGCTTTTTGGTTACTCATCTTCTGAACTGCATAGGCTTGTAATTTGATATAACTAAGCCTGTGAGAATTTAAACTATATGTTAATATTAAACTTTAGAACTTCTTTTCATGCTTTTTTGGAAAGTTTAATCGGCTAGATTAGCAGAAATGCATTTCCTTGTTGCTTTTATGACTTAATCAAATCATCACCAGAAGCTGGTTATACCAGTATCATCATTTCAAATTCTAGGAAACCATTCATAAAGTGCATGAGTCTTTTTACTAATACTTGTTCATTGTCTTGTCTATATCCATGTGAAGCACATTGGATAGTGAGTTGCAACATGCACTCAAGGAATACCTGATAGTCAAGGGCATTGGTGTAAGCCTGACCAACTTCCTTCTCCACTACCTACACAAAAGAGAGCAAAAGCAGTATTTGAACTGGTTGAAGAAAGGTGAAGCAGCATTTTTAGCAACAGAAGGGTCTTTGAGGCAATCTGTAGAGGGCTTGCAATAGTGTCAATTTTGGAACTTGACAACTTTTACTGATCAATGGTTTTGAGAGTTCGGATAATAATAATGATTAGGTTGTCAAACAATATAGAATTTCTTTTCTAAATGGTATGCGCCTGAACATTTGAAGTTGGAATAAGATAACTTCTATACAAGTTTATTAGTTAAATTGTTTTTGAGTTTAGGGTTTACAGGGTCAACTTTATTTATTTTATCATTTTTTTTTCTTCTATTGATGTTTATGTAAAATTGATCCAAATAGGGCCAAAGTAGAATTTCTGGGCCTATGACATGTAGTGTTCTTTGGAAAGTTCTTTCAGAAGCACATTTTATGTGTCCAGAAAGCTTGTTCTAAAAACTTTATTCTGGAAAACCTAATTTGAAAGGTATTATGATGTAAGTTCTAGAAAGTTTGTTTTGGAAATTTTATACTGGAAAGCTTGTTCTAAAACACATTTCATGCGTCATAGAAATTCCATTGCGAAAATTCTGTTTCGAAAATTCCATTCTAGAAATCTCGTTTTGAAAATTTAAGAAAGCTTGTTTCGAAAGACTTTCTGAACAGATAATTTGGAAGTTACTTTTAGAAAGGGTAAAATGATTATTTTAAAAACTATAGGGTGTGCAAGAAATTATGGGGTTGCAAGAAGAAAAAACCTTGCACAATTGCTTAAAATTAAAATTTTCACAATCCTTTAATTTAGTACTATTTTCAAATTTTAATAGTTAATCTTCATATTGCTTTTATAATACGTGTTTGTTTTTCATAAATTTGTGAGTTCTACGGTGATTGTATAAGAAAGATCATTAAATGCTTCATCGTCAAACTTTTGTTAAATGGATTGGACTTAGTACCTTCTCACATCACAAACTAGGTTATTTCCTATTGCACCTTTTTTTTTTCTGCAATCCCACAAAATCCAAATTAACCATTATTAAAATTATAATAAAAAGATCAAAGTTATCCATCTACCCAACTTTTTAATAAATTCTGGATTTTACAATTCAGAAGATATTTTCGTAATGTATTAAAAAGTGTATTTCAGAATATATATATATATATATATATATATATATATATATATATATATATATATATATATATATATATATTTTGGAATGTAATTAAAATATGGAAATATTTTTTAAATTGTATTATTTAAAATACATTTAAAAACTGCATTTGAGAATGTATATTTCGAAAGGTATTTCTAATTCAGTAATATTTACCAAAATACATATTTTGAAATACATTAAAAAATACATTATGGATATACATTATGAAACATATTTTCTTATAACTGAAATGCCTTCCAAATTACACAATCCTGAATGCCTAAACACGAAACTTTCTCCATCACATTTCTTCTCCCCAAAATTTCCCTTCTCCTTCACCACCCATCACACGATTTCCTCCGTTGTCCATCATCTTCTTCTCCCAAAAATCTTGACCCAACCTAATATACAGGTAGAGTTAAAAATAAGTTAGTTCAACTTGACTCACTTTTTGATGAGTTAGAAATTTTACAACTTACATATCGATGGATTAGTGAGTTGATTCATTTACCATTTTTTTTATAATTTATTTTATATATTTATTGCATTATAATGGAAATGAATCGATTCAATTTATTTTTTACAATAGTGAAATCAAAGTGTTCACCTAATTTTCAAAACATTATTATAAAAATAGCAGTTAAAAATTAAAATATCAACGTATATAATTTGACAAACAAATAAATTAAATATTTAAACTATTCAAATATTATTGAGTAACATTTTAGTATTTTAAAAATATTAAATTAACAAATTGTGAACCTATATAATTAGAAGTAGCAAAATTTATAATAAAAAAATTAAATTGTAAAAAAAATTAATAGTTTTATTGTTGGTGGATCAACCCACCTTCAACCAAACTTGAACTCATTTAATTTGATAATTAAGTCAATTGAGTTTAGTTCAACTTACTTTTGAAAAAATTAGAAACTTTTTAACCTAATCCGTCTTAAACTCTGAACTCGTACCGAGCTGAATTAACTCATAAGTTAAAACTCATTCTTACATCTCTCATCACCCTTCATCTTCTTCTTCATTTAATTCTTTCTTCTATTCTCAAAACTTGTTAATTTCTTCTCCTATGCTTCAAATGCCGTCACACTCTTCCACCTGTTTTCTTCTTTCATGAGCCATATACAAACCACGCGACTTCTTCCATCCATCCATCTATTCTCTAATTTTTTCCCTTTTCTCCAAATCGTCCTCAACCTAACGTCATCCCTAACCCCTGAACAAAATTTGTTTGATCTTTTTTGCATTTTTCTCCATAGATTAGGAATGGTAAAGTGAATCACATAAGGATTATTTATTTTGTAATTTTTTTCCTCAAGGTACATAATTTTAATAACATTGTTTTAATTTAATTAAATTAATAAAAATAATAAATTTTATAAAATCAATGTAAGTAATATTTACAACTTTATAGTTTCTATTTTTCAAATCAAGTTTCTTAGAATTTCATATCAAATGTATATAACTAAAACAACAATCAAAATTAAATTTCAAGTAACAAGTTATCAAACAAAACTGAAAATAAATTTAATTAATGATAAATTTATACAATATTCGTTTTAGTGGACACATTTTAAATTAAATTCACAAAGTACAGGCTCTGTTAATCACTTCACCCTATCTCACATGAAGTATAAATTATACAAAATAGACCTAAGCGATCAGAAAAAAAAAAAATCCAGAGATGACAAAAAAAAATGCAAGAAACAACTCACAAACTAGGCTCTCCTTGCCTTAGGTGTCAAATCAATGTTACAATCATCTCCATGCAAATTATAGAATACTTAATTATGTTTTTAACCACTAAAATTGAAAATAAAATTTTTATAAATTTTGTAAATTAAAAAAAAAAAAATCATCTCAGTTTATTAACGAGCTTTCAATAACGTTTGTAGTTTCTTACTAAACCGTGAATTTAAGAGATTAAAACCTTTTTAAAAATTTGAATAATTAAATAATACTTTTAGAAATCAAATTCCAATTTATCTCATATTTTAGAAACTAAAACTATAGTTATTTCTTTAGAGTATTTGAACTCTGTGCATGTTTGTGTTAATGTTTTCCACAAGTCACTCTCCCAAATTATGTTTCTTTATCTCGTCCGAAAAACACTTAAGTTTTTGTTTCCCATGTTTTTACCGTTTTTTTTAAGTTTACCTAATTGTCATTAAATTTGACAGCATAATGTAAAAAAACAAAACAACTCGATCTAAGGTATTTTTCATCTTATCGTACCTTTAATTATATATTTATTTTTTTTTATATAATTTTTTTCAATAGTCTCTTAAATTGTTTATAAAACACATATTTATTAATTTTTTAATTTTTTAACATTTTTATTTATTGTTTATTTTCATTATGTAGAATACTATTTTGATATATTTTATCTATTTATTTTTTATTTTTTAACTCATTATCAATTATACTATAATTTTTTCACTATAATTGTTAAATAACTTTTATTTACTATAATATAAAAATTTAATGTAATTGTCATGAATATTTTTTTTATCACCATCCAACATATATTGGAGTTCAAAAGATATAAGATCTATGTTAAATTTTTATTATTATGTTTATTATTTGTTCTTTACGTCATTTTGATCAAGTGATGTATTATAACTTTTATTAGTGTATAAAAAAAGATTCATTAGAAGTTAAAAGATTGAAGTAAACAAATATTTAAAATATATTTTAATTTAAATATTTGTTTTCCTTTTATATTTTTTTAAAAATATTTTTAAATTTTATCAACTAGGTTTCATTAATGTTTGCGAAATTAATTAATATTTTGGTTCTCATTAAACTTTATTTGGTATTTTAATCTAAAATGTAAACAATTATAATTTATTTTAAAGTATTTGATATCAAGAAACAACCATACTCCTAATATTAAATATTTGATAATATTATGTTTCATTTACCGTAATTTTTTATTATTTTATAAAAATCAATTAAAAATAATATTAAAGTAGTAAGAAAACGGGTATGAGTATGGATACAAGATTATACATGTTACCCGATGGAGATGAGAATGAGACAAAAGTTTGATACCCGTTAGGTTTTGGAATGAGGATGAGGATGAATTTTTTCAAAGATGAGTATGGAATAACGAAACTCGTCCCCGTCCCACCCCGTTACCATCCCTATGTGTTGTCATTAGAGTAATTCCACCAAATTATATAACAAAGATTAGTAGTATCATAATATTTTATTTAAACTTATAAAATTATATGACCAATATTTCTTAAATAAGAAACTGGCTCTATAAAAACTTGTAGATTTAAAAAAAATGATAATAGAAAATATTGTAAAGAGAATGGAAAATGTCTTTGGTCTATGTCAATGGTATGAAAGGACCGTTAGAAAAATAGCAAGAGAAAAAAAAAGTATAGTCTCATGTAGCTTAGAAAATGCAGGTCTCATTAACATAATGCAGAACAATAGAGTTATATTTTTTTAAGAAAACAAAAGGATAAAATATTAATTTTGGCAAAGATTTATAGTGAAATTTAAATTTCAATGCTTAACATAAATTCGGTAATTGAATTTATGGGGAACTAATTACACATTTTTTAAACAAAGTTTTCTGTTTGAAAATTGTGTGATGAAAAAACATAGACATGGAAAAAAAGTTAACTCCACTATCATACACTACTTTACAATAAAATACACCAATAAACACTATATCTTTTGCTTTTAAAATTGACAAGTCAAAGATCCCCTCTATATACATATTTCATTCTCAAACTCCTTAATAATTAAGCTGAATGGTTATATATATATATATATATATATATATATATATATATATATATATATATATATATATATATATATATATATATATATACTTTAGAGTGTCTCTCCTAAGCATATTTTTTTGATGTTTGGATTTTAAATAAATTTCGCCTTATTAATTTCAGAAAATTAAATATACTCTAATTTGTAAATTTATTTTATAGTTCCAAAATTACAATTTAACTTATACTACTTATTCTATTGTTTAATATGTTGATTAAAAAACTTTAAATATTTAATACTTTTTAAATAAAAACATTTTTATTTAAAATTTTAAATTAAATAGTGATTTGTGTTTATTTAGTTTAAGTTTCTAAAAGAATTTAAATTTTTAATTTATCTCTTTGATCTCTTTTATTACAACCATCTATATTTTTACAACTTATCATAATTTACAATGATAATATAAGTAAGTGAAAAAAAACTTTGATACTTATTACTATTTAACATTCACAATATGTGAAATGACAGATAACTTACAAATAAATGAAGAGTGAAATTGGTATTCAACTTAATAAAATTGTTAACTCTATATTGGCTATATATTAGAAATCTAAATATTAGATGGAGACAACTATGAAAATATGTAAATAAGATGATGGAAAAAATAACGCTCATTGTCAAGTTAATAAAAAATAAAAGTATATTTATAGTTTCTAAACTTAGATACGAAATTGAAATTTGTTCATATCCCAAACTTTTATATATATAAATCTTTAAATTTTAAAAAATAAATGAATATAGTCATTTTAATCCAATAAAACTAAACTTTTTTATGTATTAAACAACTTTTCAGGTGACATTTGAGTTAAAATGTCAAATATAAATAATTCAAATGCTAACTTAAAATGTCTTTTGACATGTCAAAAAAATTTAATACAATTGAGTTAAAAATTTAATTTATTCATTTTTAAATTTTAGAACCAATATATATATATATATATATATATATATATATATATAAAAGTTTATGATATAAAAAAATTTTAATTTTGTATCCAAGTTTAAGAATTACAAACATATTTAACCTTAAAAAAATAACAAAAATTTAATTAAAGAAGATAAAAATGAAAATATTCAATAAAAAAAATAGCATGAATTTATTTAGAAATTTCATATTTGTAAATGATTTCAAATCTAAATGAAGTCTTTTTTTAATATAATACAATTAAATGTTTCATTAACAACCAATTTTAATGATCAAAATTTATTACTCACTATAGTAACCAATTTAGATACAAATTTACAAAATAGTATTTGGTTATTTGGATACCAATTCACTATTGATTACTAAAATAGTAAGTATTATGAATAAAAAATTATAATTAGTTTCTAAAATTTAGCTACCAAAGAAAATTGATCACTACACAATAACTACCAAGATCTTTGCTCCCAAAAGAATTAATTTTTAAATTAGTCTCTAATTAACTAGTGATCAAATTAATAACCAATTATAATTTTGTATTCATAAATATAATTATTTTAGTTATCAATAATTTTTCATTTTATAAATTTATATCTAAATTAATTATTATAATAATTAATAATTTTTTATCACTAAAATTATTCATTAATAAAATATTTTTTTGAAATGACATGTACAGATCTCTTAATTATATTATATGCTCAATACACAAAGGTTATGATGGCATGTCGGAAAAATATTGACAGATGGAGCATAATTATATATTATTAATGTCCATGGTGGAATGATACAGCACTTTCCAGTACCATACGACATTGCTGGTTTTGTTGATTTGTTGTTTCCTAGAGAGTGGATGAAGCTGTGTGGTGGGAAAAATGACTCTTGATGCCACTCAAGGGTTATTCAATGAATGCTCAAACGAAAACAAAGACAAAAATTTCTATGAAAGGAATGAATGCTATTTCTAGAAGATAAAGGAGACTGACATAGTTTGTTGTGGTCATGAACAATTTCTCTGGGTAGAGTCTGAAGTAATTTACCTTTCTTTTTCTATTCTTCTTATTTGCCTATTTTATGTGCTTGATGGTGCTTTTAGTATGCATTACTAGAGTAGCCATGAAAAAAAAAAATCACATTCTGAAATAATAATTTATAGTAATTTAAAGGAATAGCAAACTCTGTGAATTATATATATATATATATATAAGGAGTATAATCTCATTTAGTATATGTATGTTTTTTTTGTTTTCATTTTGTTCTTAATTTTTTTTAATATTACGAAAATCAAAATTATTTATTAATGGAAACATGCCCACGCATGAATTATCACTTTTTTATTATAAATATATATATATATATATATATATATATATATATATAAAAAAAAAAAAAAAAAAAAATAATAATAATAATAATAATAATAATAATAATAATAATAATAATAATTATGGAAAGCAGTCCATCCATTTTAACCTGTTTTATATTTGACTTGCAAAAAAAAAATATCATATAGATCAATCTCACATAAGAAATATGAACTAAACTTTTTGATTTACATAACATTTGGTTCACAAGCATATGAGTAATTTGCATAAAGAATTATTTGTTTTAAATTTTCTCCCCCATTTATAACAAGTAAAGTATTAAGGTACATGGTTTTAAATTTTAATAACCTTATTTTTATTTAATTAAATTATTAGAAATAATAAATTTTATAAACCTATTTTTTAAAATAAGTAATATTTATAATTTTATAATTTGTAAATTTTTAAGTATAAACTTGTTAAAGATTTCATATATGTATATAACCAAAACAACAACAAAATCTAAATTTTAAATAACTAAAGTTGTCGAAAAAAACTAAATATCGAGGAAAGAGTCTATCGAAATCGAATTTAATTAATGAAAAATCTACACAATATTCATATCGGTTCACACTTCATAAGATATGAACATATTTTGAGATAAAGTCATACAATGCAAATTTTGCGGACTAACTTGTCCAATTGTTATCCAACATGGACTATAAACTATGCAAGACGACCTTAAATAGACCAATAAATAGGCAATGTCATGCTATAAGTAGTTGGATAAATAAGGCTTTTCAATTGATTTATGGTATTCTTATTGTCATCCCTAATGAGTTAAAGACAATGAGAAATCTAATTACAAACTTAATTGAATTCAAAATTTTCTTCATTATTTATAGAGCATCTTAATGATCAATAAATACATACTTTTACCTTTGAAAAAAAATTGTTTAGCATGTTTGTTTGCTTACAACTATTCTCATTGCCAAAACTTAATGAAATACTCTTTTCTTTTCCATGAGTGTGATGGAACCTTGTATACCTTTTGCCAATCAATCTAAGAAACTATAAGTGGGAAAACAACCACTAACAAAACTTGTAATATTATATCACATTGCAATATTTATTACTATTTTGAATAAAAATAACTATAAAACTTGTTTTCTATCATTTAAAACAGTGTTAGATATATGGAGAAAAAAAGTTAAATGGATTTATAGTTTAAAAAATATTTAAAGATTGACGTTTTAAAAATTATTTGTTTTATTACGATCTTCTAATAATAATTTAAATACTGTTTATAATTCAAAGAGTTGTTTCTTCTCTCACGTCATTTATTTGCTTAATATAATGGGTAAGATTGTTATTTTTTATTATAACTGTTAATATTTTTAAAATCAATAATTGAAAATGAAGAAGAGATTTATTAAAAATATTCATTAACAAACTATTAAAAAGTAACGATCTACACATGTTTAACGTTAATTATAGTTAAAAAGTAACTATCCATATATATATATATATATATATATATATATATATATATATATATATATATATATATATTTTT
>Ga0214542_1008942_pt1:0-15000 | contig 16050 bp, 7 predicted proteins | sample CNSS1metaG_FD_160096 | JGI IMG/M metagenome (GOLD analysis project Ga0214542, IMG submission 160096) | Root nodule microbial communities from cowpea collected in UCLA plant growth center, Los Angeles, California, USA - CNSS1 | ecosystem: Host-associated > Plants > Roots > Nodule | place... | reverse complement strand
CAGCCACTGTAGGACCCCAATACCTGTCCAGCCCTCTCACTTTTCACTTGTCTCATTTTCATAAACTGTCTTCCACCCTCAATCACTCTTGGTTCCTGAAAAGAGCTATACTAGGGCATAGAGGAATACTCACATGTTCAAGCTAGTTAAGTCCGTCCAACCCCCAAGTAAGTGATTCTTACGATTCATGGTCAGTTTTTTCCTCTACATCTTTTGGGGTACATTGGTTTGGTTAGGATTTAACCTCCTGGCCTCGTTTTGTCCTTGCTTTCCATGTTTCAACGCTACTCTAGTTCTGGGAGTTGTGGTGCTCCTTAGTTTCAGACCTGTTTGCTTTAGTTACTCTCAATACAAGTAAGGGAAGCTAGGGTTTATGTTTTTTTAAAGTATTTTGCTTATTTATGAACTGTTCTTGTGTCTTTGGTGCTTGAATGTTGTTGATGGTTGTATGAAAATGTTTGATGCATGTGTATGTTCTGTTGAACGAGAAGTTGCATGTGCTAACAGATGAGAAACCTGCTAATCTCGCCCAAGTGAGTGACTCTCGCCTAAGCGTGATTAACAAGGACTCACCCCTGGATTCTAGCTCGAGTTGTTGCTTAGGCGACTGGTTTTATTTTTAAGCGAGGCGTAGTCTCGCTTAGGCTAGACGCTTCCGCCTGAGCGAGAACTCGTTGGGACCTTGCACTTGCCACTGTTGAGCTCTCGCCTAGGCGAGAAGGGCTCGCCTGAGTGAAAGGGACCCTTTCGCCTGGGCGAGGACCTTTAGCTTGGGCGAAAACTCCTGGCAGGGTCTATTGTGTTGGCTGATGAGGCTCCATGATTGTGTTAATTATTTTCTTTGCTCATAGTATGTGGTCATACTTGATATGGATGCTTGAGTGTACTGAAATGAATGTGTCATTATGAAATGAGCCATGACTTAGTGGATTTAATATTGTTATGCATGTGAAAAGTATGAAAGGAAATGAAAATCATGTTATGTTGAGCATGAAATGGGAAACATAATATGTTTGGTGGGTGGAAGATGAATTTACATGAGGTTTGGGTGATTGATATAATACGTGGAATGTGTTGGTAAAAGAGTTTCATGGGAAACTCTTGGTGATGTGTATGGTTAGTGTATACTTTGATATAGGAGATGTTTAGATAAAGGAAGATATCCTGAACTCTAATAATTATTCACGCTCACATAGAGTAGAATAATTGATGTGGTGAGAGTGGCAGGAGGTCCTAGTCTTGGGACATATTTGGGTCCAAGACATCAGAGGATTAATCCTGTGTGTGGTTGGGTGATAACCCCTTGCGTCTAGACTCTGCATAGTTTAGAAGCCAACACAGGTGCATACTTCCTTTAGAATTCTATATCAAGAGTATGATCCAGATATTGAGTCGTAGTGTCCTGCATTTGCTTGTCTCACATGATCTGGGTGCCTGTTGTTTATTTGTTAATAATATGTTTTATCTTTTGCTTGCTCCATTACATGTTAAAATATTTTCTCTAGCTTATCCTTTCTTTTGGTGTATGTTCTTTTGCTTGGTCTTTCCTTTTTGCAATGATCACCAACTTATTGGTGTGAGTATAGCTGGAAATCCCTGGAGGTACTCAGTATGGTGGAGATGCTGCTGAGTAGAGCGGTCCTCGTGGTTTGGGTGTCACAATTTAGCCCTTTTGTAGAACCTTCAGTTTGTTTTAAATTCATTGCTCATGGAACAATTCTTTTGCAAAACGATAACACTTTTTTGTTATGTTTTATGATATCGTGGTGTGCCTAAACTCTCATTCCAAATATATTTTATGTCGTGCTCTATTTTACATTATAATCATGTGATGTATGAGTGCTAGTAGAGTTATTCTATTAGAAATGAGATGTCACGTCAATAATTATAGGTTTATATTTTTTAAATTGATTTTAAACTTTTTTAATCTAAACAAAAATGTATCAATTGAATTTTAAATAAAATTTGTGTAAAAAACTTCATTATAATTTAGATAATTATTATTTCTCAATAAATAAATAGTAAAATTAAATAAGTGCAACATTAAGTCAATAATCCTAAAAAGTTTATTAATGAAATAATAATAAAAAATTATAAATAGTTTTGAACATTGAAATTTTTCTATTATGTAAGAGGTGGATGACAAATGATTAATAAATTTTCAAGAATAATAATGTATCTAAAATATCAAAATTTATAGTAATATCTAAACCTCATTTCAGATTAATAAAATATAAATTTCATCGGATAATTTTTTTTTAAATAAGAACACGATATTAAAAGAAATTAAAAACCATTAAAAAAAATTTAATAAAAAAATTATTTAACAAGTACGGCCAAAAAATTCAAGAAGGTACTTTCATATTATAGTTCATTACTTATCTAGGTTTATGTTTGGATTTAATGATAGATTTAAAAGATAAAATTGAGTGAATTTGAAGAGAAATGAAGATAAAAGTAAAATTGTTTAGATAAAGAAAAAGATGATAAAAAATAAAAAAATTATAAATAATTTGATTGATGTGATATAAAAAAAATTAAAAATTAAAAAAATTAAAAATTTATCTCTAATTAAAATACATTAAAATAAATTACAAAATTTAAATAAAATATTTTTATTTTATATAGTATTTTATAATTAATTATTTATTTATTTTAATTTACTAAAATTATTGTATCACTGAATAGGGTGAACGATCGACACTTCCTACACAAATATTTGCAAGTTTACGGTGAAAGTTAAAAAAAAAAAAATTGCATTGGTGTATGTGTTTTTAGCATTAAAATTTTCACTTTCATATCAATTTTGTTCCTCCATTCGCGTCATCTGCTGGGATAATGTATTTGTTTTTTTAAGATAAATTTAAACAAGTAGATTTAAAACGAAACGATTTAAAATAAAGGTTTATGAAAAATAATGATTTACATTATGTGATAAAAATACATTTTAATGGATGAAAATAAAAGATTATTTTTTTATTCTTAGTTGTAAAATAATTTAAAATAAATATAGTTAGTATATTATGAAATATGTGTTATTATTTAAATAAATTAATATATATTATTTTATTATAAAAATATAATAAAAAAAAAATATATATAAATTATATATATATATATATATATATATATATATATATATATATATGTAGCATCACATCTTTGTCGATATTTGTGAGATATCAAAATACAATTAAAATGTATATATTTAATTATGGATTGTACCTTTTCTGTCAGATTGTTAATTTTCAATGTAAACAATCATGTAGTTGGAAAAAAAAATTCATCATCCGTTTTATTTTGCAATCTTGTTCTGATAATGTTCATCATTATCTTTCTGCTATGACGGTAGAAACAAGAAGAGTTAAAATAAGATGAGACGAATTAAATAATCAATCAATTAGATATAATTCTCATGTTTTTGTCAAAGATTGAATTTTTCTATTTTATTCCTCAATTTTTTTTATTGTCCATCTCTTCATTCCGTAAACAAAAATCAAAATTTCGGTAAAAGTTTCGCATTCAATTTTGAATTAGAGATGTTAAATCAAAATGATGAATCAACGTCGACTATAATCGTTAGCCTTCAAAGCTAATGACTTCTATAATAAATCTAGAATTCTTAAAGAATTTGTATATTTTTAATTTATATATATATATATATATATATATATATATATATATATATATTCAATTGATTTATCTTTTTCTTTTATTTTTTCTTTTATTCTAAATATTTGATTTATTTTATTTTTAGAATTTTATATATTTGACTGTAACTTCCTTTTATCCCTTCTAAATAATTAATCTATTATTTTATTTCTTCATCAATATACTTATGTTTTTTAAAAAAATTAAAAGATAATTTATCATAATCTAATAAAAAATTACATTACGTAATTAATAAAAGAAAAATATATGATAATCAAATCACAATTAAAAATCAATTATGAAAAAATACTTGGTGCATTAGTTTTTATTCTATATTTATAAAAATGAATATAATAAATGCTTGATAAAAAATAATATTAATTATGAAACTAATATTTCATTGTCAATTGAAAAAAAAATTACTTTTTTTTTCAACAATGAAAGAAAACATACAAAAAAATGAGAGTACAACATAATGAATTTGTACTCAACTTTCTTTCTTACTTCCTAAACAAAAGAAAATAATACAAGTAAAAGTCTAAAGTAAATACAATATGTAAATAACTCATAAACAATGAGGGAGAAAATAAAAAATATGTTAATAAATTTTTTTATTTTTTATTAAATTTGATTTTATGCGTTATCATTTATTAGCATTAAATGATATATTTTGTAAAATAAATAAAAATATACCAAATTTAATTTTCATAAATTTTCAATATATACTCCTATTATTTAAAAATTTCCAAAAAATTATATTTCCTACATTTAATTTAAAAAATTAAAAAACAAATAAATTTTAATATAACACACATAAATAAAAGAATTTCAAACAAATTGGGACCACAGCTCGTTCAAAGGTCCCATTGCATATAGGTAATAGGTAAATATAATAAAATATATTATTACTTTTTATTATAATTATTTTTATTATTTTCATTATTTCCATTATTATTATTATTTAGTTTTTTTAATTGTTATTTTAAATTATGTGATACACCATTGGCCTCTCTCGTTACTTTTTTCGTTTTCTTCTCTTCTTCTACGACCCATTTTTTATGTGGAATGGCTTGGAGGGTGAGAGGAGAATCGATGTGTTTTATGTTTCTAAATCTATAAATTTGCCGAATGTTAACATTCAGAAAAAAATAAGGTCAAAATTTGGCACATAAAAATAAATTATTTTCAATTTTTATTATAATTTCTCTTGTGTTAGAATAAATTTTTTTAGTTATGTAGGATTTAACATAAGAAAAATAAAAAATAATGAAAATTTCACAAATTTATAATAAGTGAAAAATAAACTAAAAAAAGGATGATTCAAGTAATCATAAAAGCAAAAATATTTTGAGAGAGATTTAACAAAAAGCAAAAATATTAATGTAAAACAATTCTTACTGTAGTAAAAATAAATAAAAAGAAGTGTAGTTTCAACGTCATTTTTGTATATAACAAGTTTAGAGCATTTGGCACTAATATGCTTTTATTATTAATTATATATGTATATGCGTAAGTTTCAACAAATTTGAAACTAAATAACTAGAGCCAAAAAGAAACCAAATTAAACGAATATTTTAACTGAATTAATTAAATTTTGATTGAGGTTGACTCAATCGGGGAGGCAGGTTTAATATCTTTTTCTCACATTATGTAATGTTTTTCAAACAAATAAAGATATTGAAAAACCGATAGATTTGGGAAAAAAATCACAAAATATTAAGAGAAACAAATGTAATTTACCAACTTCCAAGCTTGACTACTTCATCATACACATTTTTTTTTTATCGTATTCTTGTAATTTATATTTATATACTGTATCAGAAACCTTTTAAATTGAACCGTTGAATAGTTTGTCATTAAGGTTTTGTAAGACCTTCTAATTTTTTGTAAAACCATAAGTGTTTGTTTATAATAATTTAAATATTTTAAGCACTAAAGAATCTATTTAAATATTAGAAAAAAATACAAAGCTATTTAATATACGTTGTATTAGTTTGTTATTTATATGTTGAGAATTACAGATAATAAAGAACATAAAAAGTAATTTTAATATAGTTTGCTATTTATATTATTAGAGATGTCATAGGTTTCAATCCGTGAGTCAACCCGGCTCACCACGGATTCCAACCGGGTTGGGTTGAGAAAAAATTATTTTTTCAAAAGTGAGTTGAATTCAACTCGGCTCACTTAACCCACCCGTTAAACGGTTTGAGCCGGGTTGATAATGGGTTGACCCACTTAACTCACAAATATTTTTTTACAATTTTTAAATTTGTTTTTAATAATTATTTACTATTACTAATTATATATGTTCATAATTTCATATTTTTAAATATTAGAATATTGCTCAATAATATTTGAATAGTTTGAATGTTTAATTAATTTGATTGTCAAGTTATATACATTGATACTTTAATCTTTAACTATAATCTTTATCGTAGATTACTCAAGTAACCGTCTTATAAATATTTTTTTTTTCTAAATTAGCATGACAAAAATGTGAAATTTTTTTATTTATATTCTGTTGAATAGCAATGTGTAATATTAGCCATGTTTTCTTGGACTATATGAACACTTTCTTGGAAATAATTCATCATATATTGGTGGTGAGCATGATGAAAACATTGGTTCTTGATTTTACTATGATTGTCATCTTGCTTAAAAAAATATTTAAATATTTGAATACTTAAAAATAAATACATAAATAATTTTTTATGTGGGTTGGTGAGCCAACCCAATTAACCCATCAACCCGTGGTGGGTTGAGCCGGATTGCAAAATTTCTAGCTCACCACAAAGTGAGTCGGGTTGGGTTCACTCATTTTCAACCCGGCTCGTGGTGAGTCAACCCGGCACGGGTTTATTCACTTTGACATGTCTAAGTTTGCAAAGTCATTTATTAATATTGGAATATGCATATCAAAAGTTAAGTTGGGAAGAAATTGCTAGTTAAAAACTTTTACAAAATTGTAATACAGGAAACCATATACAGTAAACTAATTAGAAGGTTAAATCATTAGTTTCCATTTTTGTAACGAAATTTCAAGTATGTTCTTTTTTTTATTTCACTCAATTGGATACCTATTTTGGAATATTCGTTGCAATTAGGTCATTTTCGTTAGTAGTACACTGACGGGGTTAACTATGTGTCACGTGTTAGCACGTTGTTTTTTTTTTGTTTTTTTTTTATTTTTTATAATTTAAAAAAAATTAAAAAAATGTCACGTGTCAATCTGACGTTGTGCCATGTGACAAAGACAGTGTGATGTGACAGTGATAGTGTCACGTGTCACTATTGGATGTGAAAAGTTTTAATGTAATCATTGTATTTGTTATTTTGTTTCGATTTGGTCTCAATTTTATTAAAACTAAATCAACTTCATTTCCTAATCAAATTGAGACAAAATTTTACTTTTATATAAATGTCACAATGATATTTTTAACAAGATTAAGTTTTTATTTTACATTTAACTTTATTTAAATATTGTTTCAAAGATATATCAATAATTTATAGACAAGTGTTATAGTTGGATTAAAAATAACAACTTTATAAATTGAATTGTAAAATTTAAAATAAATATGTTTATTTTAAATAGTTATAAAATTGTTTTAAATTTTTATATTTGAATTTATAAAGTTTTTATTTTTAAAGCAACTATAACATTTATCTATAAATTATAAATATATAAATATTTAAAACAAAATTTAAATAAAATTCAATGCAAAATATACATTTATTAACTTAATTTTGTTAAAAATATAAATTATAATGAAAATACCATTGTAAAATTGATATAAAAATTATATTTGGTATAGGGATGAAATTGATTTAGTCTTTACAAAATTAGAACCAAATTGAGACATAATAACAAATACATGGATTACATTTGAGATTTTTCACATCCAATAATGACACGTGACACTGTTGTGACATGGTCAAATCACACCGTTTATGTCATGTGGCACAACGTCAAATTGATACGTAACAATTTTTATTTATAAAAATAAAAATTAAAAATTAAAAGAAAAAGTTTAAAAATCAATAAAACACATAGTGACACGTGGCATATAGTTAACATTGTTAGTGTACTTCTAACAAAAATGACTTAATTAGAACGAATTTTTCAAAATAGGAATCTAATTGAGTCAAATAAAAAAAAAAACATACTTAAGATTTTATTATGAAAGAAATCTCTGAAATGATTTAATCTAGTTAGAATTAGAATGAAAAAAACATATATCTAATTTTTGGTTTGCATTTGTCTACTTTATTTAGCAATGATTTTTAAAATTAATATATACTTCTTATCTATCCGAAAAATAATCTTCACAATTGATGCATTATGTATATATAACGTTAATATTGTAAGGATTTGGGTATTTAATGTTAAAAAGTATTGGATCACAACTTTCATTGTTTAATTATTATTGGCGTAATCTTTTGTTTGAATTATGCACATACTGTAATTCAACCATCTCAAACAAATGTGAGGTAATGTGCTTGGAGCTAACTTGCAACGAAAAATAAAATAAATTATTGCATTCTAACATTATAAGTTTAAAATGAAATTTATTCTAACAGAACAATTGTATTATCTTAAATTGAATTATTTCTTTCATGGTGGACAATCATACAGAATTTTTGAATTATAGCCAACAAACAATTATAACCACTACAAAAACCTTATTAATCACTAACCATAGCAATAGTAAATTACTAAATGAAAAAAAATAAAAATTCGAACGTAGCTGAATTAATGTTTTGTTCAATGAAGGAAAAAAAAAAACGACGATGAATTTGAATTAAAGTGAAATGAAATAAATAAAAAATTGGAAATTTTATCTCACTTAGCGACCATTTTGGTGATTGTCGCAACTGGAATCGTGAGGGGTCGACAAACTAAACAAACGGGTTTAAAAAGAGATTTGGAGTCGTCACCATAGTTATTCTGGAAAACTATGGAAAACCAACGTAAAGAAGGCGTTAACACCCTACAGTGCCCGCCCAAAGGCGGGGTACCTTTGATTAAAATATGCAAAGTTGATATGATTTTCAAAATGTTAATATTTCCCAAAAATAATAAGACAAAATATATAAGAGAAACAAATATATATAAGAATTGACCTTGTTCCTACGTTGAATATGAGAAATCAGATGGTTACGTACTTCTTTTCAAAAACTAATTGGAAAATGATTTAATTTTTGGAAATGAACATGACAAACACCGACCTTGCTCCTGCGTATCTTACAATGGAGAATCAAGGATGTAAAAAGATATTTGTTGGAAAATGTTGATATTTTGCATTTTTGAAATTTTTGTATTTTTTGGGTGTTTTTGAGATTATTTGAAAAATGGTGTCACACGAGCAAACGGCCGGATAGACACTAAAAGAAATGAAAATATTTAATATTTTTAGTATGTTTAAAAAATAAGTATCACACTGTGCAAGCGACCCGATAGACACAATAAGGGGAAGGAGAACTTATTTTGATTTTTTTTCTTCTTTATTTACAATTTTTATAATTTTCAAATATAATTTGTTTTTTAAATAATAATAAAATAAATAAATAAAAGGATAAAATAATTTAAGAAGGATAAGAGTGGAAAACCAAATATGGAGAGTATATGAATAATTAATGGGAGGTACATGAAGTAAATTGAGATGTATTTATTAAAGGTGGGGTGCAAACAAGTAAAGTGTAAAACAAACCCAAAATAGGAAACAAGACATAGGATGTGCCTGGTTAACAATCATGAAGGTGTATGAAATAAATGACTGTCCAGCCCACAAGCCAAACGTGTGGTGTAAGTAGTAATCCAAGAAATGCAGCAAACAATTAACACAGTCCATATATCGGGGTGCAGAATGAAAAGAAGGGGTTCACGAGAGGTGGGCTCAGACGTGGCATGCAGCAAACAATTAACACAGTCCATATATCTGGTTCAGTGGTGAAGTGCGTCTACTTGATTTTCTGAGTGCAGGAGTGCAGGTTGGAGATGATGGTTCTATCAATGGGGATCATCTCGGATGTTAATCAATGGGGGGTTAAGGATTGTTATGAATGGTGGTTCTCTGGTTTTAATTATTTTGTGCAGGTTGGATGAATGGAAGATGAAGAGGATTATGATGCCATGATAATTGTACGAGAGCGGTGATAGTGCACGGTGATACTCGCGGTTTTGATAAAGCATATTTTGTTTTCCATACTCAAACAACAACAACAGGAGCGCAATATATTTGACTCAGAAAAAAAAAATTCTAACATAGCTGAATTAATGATTCCTTCAATGAATGAAAAAAAACGACGATGAATTTGAATTAAAGTGAAAATGAAATAAAAGAAAAATTGGGAATTTGATCTCACTTAGCGACCATTTTGGTGATGAAATCTTCGTAGCGGATCTTGCCATCAGAGACGACGTTAGCCTCATTGATCCATTCGTCAAACTCAGAAGGTTCGAGTTTCTCGCCAATGCTGGTGAGAATGTGACGAAGCTCAGCGACAGAGACGAGGCCAGTGTTCTCCTTGTCGATGACCTTGAAGGCATCACGTAGCTGACGATCAAAAGGCTCAACCTTCAAATGTTTTGCCATCAGATCCAAAAACTGTGTGAAATCAAAGGGATTCGTGAGCTTTTCTTCGGCCACAATGGCCTTTAATTGGGCCTGGGTTGGGTTTCCGCCCAAAGATCGCATCAACACACCGAGCTCCGATGGAGCGATCAGACCGTTACGGTTTGTATCGAACAACGTGAAAGCTTCTTTCATCGCTGCAACTTGTTCGTCGCTTAACTCTTTACCCATTTTTTCTCAACTTCACACCCTTTCTCCTAAGATGCTAAAATGAAGAGTCCCTTTTATAGTTTCCACCAATGTGTGCCTTTAAAAGAAATTAAATTAATAACATTAACTCAAGGATTAATCACCTCTTGTTATCACATACCAGAAATTCCTTTTCATGCATACAAACTAGGTCGTGATCCGTGCAGATTTATTTATTTATTTATATTTAATATTTTAATTCAAAAATAAATATATAAGTATTATTATGTTTGAATAAATATTTATTTGCGTTATTATATTTATGTATTATAATTATTTATAATTTGTAAATAAAATATAGGAATAAAAAGCTTGATAATGTAAAGAAATAATTAAATAATTAATGAAGATGATTAAAATATGTATGAAATATATATTTATAAATTTCAAAATTGTTTATTTTGTTATTATTTCAAAATATTAATTTACGAATGCAATTGTAAATAGTTAATTTTGCAATAGTAATTGAACTGGTGCATGTTGATAAATGGATATAATTATGTTGGATAAATCAATGTATTAATAGACTCATCTGACTAAAATATAGACAAACTTATTTAATGTGTATTGTTAAACTTGTTTAATCAATGCGTTGACAAACTTGTTTAATATGTATCAATAGACACATTGAATTAGTGTATGAATATAATTGTCTAGTGTGTGACTCCTATGATTGGTGTATAGACAAACTTGTTTAATTAGTATTATAAGATTCGCCTAATTAATGAATAGACAATTTTGTCTAATGTTTATTGAATGACTCATCTAATTAATGTATGAATAGACTTATTTAACAATGAATGAACAATTCGTCTAATGTGTATTGCTAAACTCGTATATTCAATGTATGAACAAATTTTTCTAATGTATATTGCTAGACTCATATAATCAATGTATGAACAGAGACGTAGAATGTGTATTCCTATACTCGTGAGGAACAAACTCTTCTAATAAGTACCAATAGACTCGTCTAATATATATATAAACTTGTTTAATCAATGTATGATCAAACTCCTCTACTATGTATTATTAGGTGTATGGACAATTTTGTCTAATGTGTGTTACTATAACTATAAAAAATTTATAATTAATAATTACTTTTTAGAGTTTTTTTAATAACAAATTTGAAATTTTTGGTATTAATTATTTTCATAAACATAATTTCAAAAGCCATTTTTTTATATTAGAATCGTAATTAAATAGAAAAACTAAACCGAGGGCATAAATGTAATGTACCTGATATACCCCTCAAATCATGGCATAACAGAGAGAATTGGAAAATAGAGGAATCTCCTTCTTCCTTCTCTACCTCTCCCTCAAGACTGCTTTGAGGGAGACAAAGAGTATGAATTTAAGTGGATTATAAAGTGAGTGATTTATAGTAGAGTTTGTGAAAGTTTATGAGTTATGTGATTAATTTGATAGATTAGAAATTAAGTTTAATGAAAGGAAAAACAAGATTACCAAATTGTCCTTGATTTTTAAAGTAATTTAAAATTATAACTAAATAAGTTAGATTTAATTTAGGAAAAAACATTAAAATGAATAAATTAAAATAACATATTTTAATAAAAAAATATTTATACAAAATTTTAATGAAAAAAAATTATAATTAATAATTACTTTTTAAACTTCTTTAAATATCAACTTTGAAAATTTTAAATTTAATTATTTTTTTAAACATAATTTAAAAAGCCTTGTTTTTACACTATTATCATAATTAAATTGAAAAATAAATTAAGGACATCAATGTAATGTAATCTACCTGATATACCCTTCAAATCATGACATAAGATAGAATATTATAAAATAGAAGAATCTCCATCTTCCTTTCCTTCTTTCTCCCCCTCCCTGAAGACTTATTTGCGGGAGAGGATGAATTAAGTTGGATTAGAGGGCGAAATTTATGTTGTTCACTTTTAGGGATTTAGAGGTGAAAGTAAGTGGTTTTAGAGTAAAGTTTGTAAAGATTTATGACTTATGTGATGGATGTGATATATTAAAAATTTATTTTGTTGAAAAAAAATGAAATTACCAAATTGTCCTTGATTTTAAGAGTAATTTAATATTATAATTTGATAAGTTAGATTTACTTTTGAAAAAAATATTAGAATGAAAAAATTAAAATAACACATTTTAATAAAAAATATTTATAAAAAGTTTTAATAAAAAATTATAATTTATAATTACTTTTTAAACTTTTTTATAACAAGTTTGAAGTTTTTGGTATTAATTAACTTTGACCAAACTAACGCAATGACAAAATTGAATCATTTTTAAAAAATAAGGATCTGGTTGAGACAAAAAAATTGGAGGACTAATTTGGCACAATTTGACAAATATAAGAATCAAAAGAGTAATTTAACCTATATTTTTTCTTCTTTTTGTTATTTGTATAACATATAATATTTTCTTATATTAATTTGTAACAACAATTATATAATGTAAATTATTAAAGAGTAATATATAATTTTTTTGTAATAACAAAAGATATATTAATTATTATGGTAAAAAACCAAATTTAAAAAATAATAAAAAAGTGTAATAATATGTCAAACACCAACTAACAAAATAATATTGAAATAAAAATAGAACATAAACAAATACTTGTGGTAGAACTTAAACTAAAATTTTATTTTATACTACTTTTAAACGTAAGAATATAATTGTAATCTAACAATTTTATTTTTTAAGACATTATTTTATATTCATTACATCTATCAAATCATTCAAAAACTTTAATTTCAAAATTTTTCACTTTTACCTTTTCATCCCTCAAAACAAACAACCTCATTTTTTCTCTCTCCATCTTTCAAACTTATGTACTCATTTTCTCTCAACTCTATCCTTAAAAACAAACACATCCTAAGGATTAATACAAGGTGGAGGAGGTATAACAAAACTCATTCTCCTCCTACCTCATTGTCTCAGCTTATGATGAAGGTATGTTTCATAAATATTTTATATTATAAATTTACATTTCAGTAAATTTTTTATTATATTATATTTTAATATATATATATATAATTTAAAATTTAGAATGATGCTTGATAAATTATACTAAAATATTTTTGTCCCATCAACGTATTATATAAACTAATTGCAAAGGAAGAAAACAAAATGATTTTGAAAAATAATATTTTGTTTGAATATTTTAACACCCCATACTAACTGTATAGTGAAAAGTATCACTATATACATATATGATATAACTAACAAAAGATTTACATGAGTTTTTCAAAATGCTATAAATATTCATATAACATAAACCTTTTATGTTAATTCAAAACCAATCGCTAAATATTCAACCCCATTTACCTGTGTAAGTATAATATTATTATTAGTAATATTAATAATAGAAAACATAAAAAGATAAAATTATACATATTTTAAAAACAATATACATACATGTGCAAGTTATAACTTCAAACAAATAAATTCACATCAAATAAAATCTATATACTTTACTTTAACATGCTATTTATCTAAAAATCTTAATTCTAATGAATACAAAACAATAACCAATCATATTGTAATACATTGTCTTCAATCTGTTTCATCACAAGTCAGTTCATTATAAACACTTTTGATCTACACATATTTCACTTATTTAAACCACGGTAAGTTCATCACAAAAATTATTTTGTGATAAAAAAGTATGTTAATGGATAAAAAACTCTTAGTTTTTATTACCTCAATGTAATTTAAAATATCAATAAAGTAAATATATTTTTTCAAAGACAAGTTTCCCATACTTGAAATATCATTTTAGGCATGTGACTCTTCTCATCCGATTAAAACATAAATATAATCAATTTTAATCCATTCGTCAAATCTTACGTCAATACACATGTCAAATTCATATGCACAAGCACCTAAACACCTCTAAACATATGTAAATTTTATAACTCACTATTAAAAAAGCTCATATTTTCTGTCAATTTTGTTTTGAAATTTTTTTTGTAGGAAATACTTATAAATTTTGTTATGAAAAAGAAATTTGCAGGAAATTGCTGCCAATTTTTTTGCAAAATATTTAGTATAAAATACTTTTTGCAACAAATTTTGTAAGAAATACTTGCGAATTTTATAATTTTGTAGGAAATAATTACCCATGAAGGAATTACCTACCAATTAAAATTCTTAGAAAAAATAGCAGGAAAAAGCCTTTTCTTGCAAATTTTTTTAACAAATTTGCAAGAAAATTCTCATGTAATATGAGAATTTGTAGTTGTGTCAACTTCTTAAGAATAAATCAAATTTAAACTATAAATCCACTAGTTGTTCTCAAATTTTATTGGTTGAATCTTGGTTCATTGGCAAAATGTATGAAATTTATTGATATATATATATATATATATATATATATATATATATATATATATAATCATTTGTTCCTTGTAAGTCTTTTTTTTTTTCTGTTCTAATAAGGTTTGGGTCTGACCTTATTAGAGGGTCCAGGTCAGCCCACTAGTTGTCTCCAGAACCCTCATTCAGCCCCCCTCACTTTCATTTCTATCTATTT
>Ga0214542_1008940_pt1 | contig 16053 bp, 12 predicted proteins | sample CNSS1metaG_FD_160096 | JGI IMG/M metagenome (GOLD analysis project Ga0214542, IMG submission 160096) | Root nodule microbial communities from cowpea collected in UCLA plant growth center, Los Angeles, California, USA - CNSS1 | ecosystem: Host-associated > Plants > Roots > Nodule | place: USA... | reverse complement strand
TTGTTTTTAGCACACTTTGGCCACTTTTTGGAGACATATGAGACACATTCTTTGTCTCCTTTTGTGCTAGAACGAAATTAGCCTTGCACACACCATAGTTAGCTCTTTTGTCTCTCATTTTTTGTAAACTTATTTGACTTAGTTTCTAGAAGCTAGGGTTAGGTTTTTGTAGAGACATCCTTAGGTATCTTTTATTTGCTTAGAGGCCCCTAAACTCTTCTATATAAGGGGTGCTCCTAGACATGTAAAAGGGTTGAACATTTTGAAGTAAAAACACTCTTGTGTCTCAACCATTTGTGAGAGTTTCCTCCCTTGGGAGTGAATACTTTTAAGCCTTATCTTCCATAGCAAGTGGCGGCACACATCCACTCATCTTCAAGGTTGCCATGATTTCTAGCCTAGCCTTGTAGTGGCGTGCTTCTCACATTTTTACCATTTCTTTCCTTTCCATTTTATGTTTTCGTCTTCCTTTAATTGTTCTTGGTTTTCTATGTTTTATGTGCTTTCCATTTCCTTTTTGTTTTGAATCAATCCATCATCTTCTTCTCTTGAGCTTTGTGAAAGGAACCTTCACATCTAGATAGCTTGCTATCTTAATGTCCAGTGGGGATTTCACTTAGCTTTCTTAATCAACTCACACCATATTCAATAATATTAAAAAGAAAAAAGATAATCCTTCATCACCCGTCATGTGTCTTGAGCATCCACTGTCAACATATCACATTGATTTTCTGGCTCTGGAAGTTTACTACAAAATAAGAAAAATAATTTCTTTAGGTCCCCATTAACTTTATTGGGTCCTTGTGGTTAGAGAGATATACTAATTATCTAACAATAGGCATCCAAGTATACTTCCCATTTGGAACATCATAATGTTTAATATTGCATTTATTTGATGTATGCCCTTTTTTCATGCAATAAAAACAAGTAGTTATACAAGTATTTTTATAGTGAGCAGTTCCTTTTTCTATCCACACTCTGCGTGTCTTTTTAATTTTATTTTTAGGAACATATTTGTTTCTACTTAAATTCTTTTTCTCACAGGCATGTTTTTCAAAAGATTTATTTTCTAAAGCATTTTTAAGTTGATTTTCTAAAATCATTAAATCAAACATATAGCTTTTGCAAGAGGCACATTCAATTGTCTCAATTTCTCTATTTTTCAAACTTAAGATTTTATTTTTTAAAGCAATTTCTTCTTCAAGAGATTTTTCAAAATTGCTCAGTAATTCTTTAAAATCACTTTTTAATTTTTTGTGAGCAATATCTAGTTTACTAGATTTAGCAAGCAATTCTTGAAAGGCATCATAAAGTGAATCATAATCATTTTCATTTTCATTGTCAGAGGAGCTTACCTCACTGTCAGAGTGATTATTATTGGCCATTAAGCAAAAGTTTGCTTCTTCCTCATCGGATCCTTCAGAGTTGGATGAACTTGGGGCATTATCTTCCCACGCTATGTATGCCTTTTTCTTATAATATTTCTTACTTTTCTTTTCATCACTCCTTTTTGAATTTGGGCAGTCTGCTTTTACATGACCAGTTTCTCCACATCCATAACATTTAAAGTTTGAGGAGGATCCTTGATTCTCCTTCTTATTGCTCTTGAATTGATTTCTGCCTTTGGCCTTCATGAACTTTGTGAACTTCTTTATCATGAGACTAAGATTCTCATCATCATCAGAATCTTCCTCCTCTTTTTGCTTCTTTCCTTTGACAACTTCAGTTTTGAAAGCAATATTCTTCTTTCTTCCTTGATCTTCTTCATCATTCAATCTTCCCAGTTCAAGCTCGTGCTCTCTCAGTTTTCTAAAGAGAGCCGCCATGGTCATTGTTGCAAGATTTTGTGACTCTGTGATGGCCGCCACCTTGGGATGCCAAGTCCTATTCAAGGATTTAAGAATTTTTATGTTAAGTTCATATATATCAAAGGTTTTACCTAGCCCACTGAGATGGTTGACGATGTGTGTGAATCGCTTCTGCACATCATAGATGGTTTCTCCCTGCTACATGCGAAACATTTCATATTCTTGAATCAAGGAGTACTTTCTAGCCCATTTGACATCATCAGTTCCTTCATGAGTTACCCGAAGGATTTCCCACATCTCGCGTGCACTGGTGCAAACAGAAATTTTGTAGAACTCATCAAGAGTTAGAGCATATAATATGATATTTCTAGCTTTAACATCTTATTGAGCTCGCCTATTTTCATCAGCAGTCCATTGAGCAAAAGGCTTTGGTTCCTCCAATTCATTAACAACATTAACAGGAACAAATGGTCCATTCAAAATAGCATCCCAAATACCCCTATCAACTGATTCTAAAAATATTTGCATTCTGACTTTCTAGAAAGGGTAGTTTTCACCAGTGAAAAGTGGAGGTCTATTGATAGACGCACCTTCAGCAAAAGTTTGGTTTGACCCTACCATTTTCGAAAAATTTGAATAACTATCAAAGCAAGCTCTTATACCAATTGTTGGTATCGCGCAGCGGAATATTTAATCTTTGGTAAAAAATCGAGAGGGGGGGTGAATTGGATTTTTATAAGTCTTAACAGGTTTTAAAATTTTTCTCAAAATTTAATTGATTAACTTAAAATCATAGTTAATTTAAATACAAGTGCAGATAAATAAAGAGGTTAAGGGAGGAAGATGCACACTAATATTTATACTGGTTTAGATCAAAAGACCATACGTCTAGTTGTTAATCTCTTAAACAAAGAGATTAACTCAATCACTATAATAATCAGATTACAATAGATTATAAAAGAGTAAGGATTAGAAAACACCTCTCTTGAACAACCACAAGAGATGAACAAAAGCTCCCCCTGAATCACACAGAGGATGACCAGCTTTCCTAGCAACAACACAACACTCAATCTTCTAAGAACTTTACTTAGAAAAAGTTATCACTAACTCACACTAGGCTTTTCAAAGCTATTTTTAAGAATCTCATAGAGTAACACTTTGCAGTCACAGCACAAGAACTCTGAATCTTAAAAAGGTGGTTTGAAGTTTGGAAACTGAGTTCTATTTAAAGAGGTTTTCGCAGGCTGAGTTAGAAATGAAGAGTTTAGCTAAAACTGCCAAGGATAATCGATTATCCAAAATGGTAATCGATTATCTCATGTACAAATTTGAACAAATATTTTTATAACTGCCAGTGGTAATCGATTACCAGAAATGGTAATCGATTATTTCAAGTCTGTCAACACTCAATTTTGTCCGGTTAATAAAAACAATTAACTAAAAAATTATTTAAAAAAAAACACATCACAAAAAAATCAACATTAATTTGAATGTACATATACTCCTTTTCTTTTATTTAATTATTTGTTTTTGTTTTTAATTTTAATTTTAATTTTGTCTTGCTTTTTATTTATCTATTTTTATTTATTTCATCTTGTTTTATTTTATTTTATGTTATTTTATTTTATTTTTTTTACTTCACTTTATCTTATTTTATTTTATTTTATTTTATCTTTTTTAATTTCAATTTCTATTTTATTTTTATTTTCACACCATTTTGTTTTTCTGCTCTTAAAAAAAATATATAAAAAATATATATGAAATAAAAAAAAAAAAGTAATTATGAGAGTCATTTGACTTGACTCTGCCATGCAAAATATGGCCAGAGTTGTTGGGGGGGGGTTTTTTGGACAGAAGAGGAAGAAAGGTTGGGGATTGGTGTGTCATGGTGGCAGCAACCAGAGGGGACAGTCTGAGCATACCAGTGCAACTATGGCTAAAGGGGAACTTTCCACACATAAGAAAAAAGGAACTGGGAGACAGTTTCAAAAAAGAGCTTACACAGAGAAGAAAGAAAATTGGAAAGAGCAGAGATAGCAAGAGCAGCAAGAGCAACGAAAAGCAAGAGGAAAGGAGAACAGAAGCGAAAAAGAGAGGGGAGAATCGTTTGAGTCGCAAAGAGACTGATAGGGAGGACTGCAAGAGGTAAACACTTCGTTTGCATACTTGAATGTGAATCTGGTGCAGTTGCATCGTGCTTGAGAACGAAAATAATGTAATCATATATACTGGGCTTTGGCTTGTCTTTTTTTATTTTATTTGGCTCATTGAATCTGTTGTGTGCATTACCACATTACTGTTGAATCCGTATGCATATCTTCCATCATCAGACTCGTCATTCTCGCACCCTCATCGTACCTCCCCCTTTAAAAAGTTTCATCACCATCATTCATCCTCCCCCTTCACAGTCTCGTGATCACCATGACCCCAAACCAGTTCACCGTGATCAACTCAAATCGACTTAAAGCTCAACGCACGCCAACATTTCCAGCATTTCCATTCACAAAACCACTCGTTCTCGCCATTCTCCATAGCCAATGAAATACTCAGAGCTGTAAACATTCCCACCAGAACCTATTTTCACCATTATCTCATCCTCCTTCAACATCAGACTCCATTAACCTGCAAACAGAACCCCAACCGAACCCCGCAGCCACAGCTCCCTTCCATTCATACGCCCACACTAGCCTCCAATTCATTCGAACCTGCAGACCCACCAAACAAACAGTCCAACACTCCAAATCCATTCTTCTACCTACACTCTCATCTTCATTGCTCACCTGCATAAAATCAAAATAAAAAAAACAGAGAACCGAAACCCCAATTCCAGCGCCAAACACTCTCATTTTTCCAATCAGCCGCATCCAATCTTAGCACCTAGACGAACAAAGGAATAGAAACCATCGCCGGCGGCGAGGCCGCCGGCGAGTCGGAGCTTTAAAGCGGAGAACGCGCACCACTGGCAGTGACCCTGGATTCGTGCGGAAGCAATTCAGTTCGCGCCTGAAAAGAGGGAGAGCGAAGGTCGCATATCCTTTGGCCCTCGTCGTCGAGGTTCGTGGTGGGCGCCGCTGTCGCCGGCGACGTCTTTGGCTGGTTGCAGCGGGTGACTGTCTTGGTCGTAGCAGCCACCTGATTTGGTATTAGAGTGAGCCAGGACCGGTAGGAGCTCGAGCAGAGGTTCACGTCAGGGGCGAACACGAGAACGAAGGAACGCTCGCGCAAGGAAAAAATGAAGTCGAGACGGTGACGCAAGCGCTGGCAGCTCCGTCGACGGTGGCCGCCGTCGTCGCCGGTGTTGAGGGTGGAGCTGGCGCGCGTCCCAGGGCCGGAGTCGTGTTGTTGGTGGCTCGAGAGAAGGGTGCCGTTGGTGGTGAAGTGAAGAGAAGGAAGCCTGAGTCAAAATTAGGGTTCTCATTCCTTATTTCAACCAAAGTGGATCAGCCCACTTCTTCTGCTCGCTGCACCTCCTTTTTTTATTCTTCGCACCCCTCCGTTATCACATCCACTCCTGTTCTCATACACCCCCTATCTCATACACCCCCATGCTTATCCTTTTTCATTTTCTTCGTACACCTCCATTTTTGATAATCACACATCCCCGCCTGGTTTTTGCTTTAGAGGCTTTTGCTGCATTTCTACTTCCTCGCGCACCTCCACAATTACTAATCTCGTACCCCTGCACACACTTTCTACTCTTACTTTGAATTTGTTTTACTAGCCGCACCACCATCTTTAATAAATACACCTCATTTACTTCATGTACCTCCCATTAATCACTCATATACCCTCATATTTTGTTTCCCACTTTCACCCTTCTTAAATAAATTATTTCCTTTTATTTATTTATTTGTTTATTTGTTTATTTACTTTTATTATTACTATTTATTTATTTTCGTTATTTATTTATCATTAATATTTTTTTTCCTAGAAAATCAAATATTTGAAAATTATTAAAAATTACAAAAAAATAGAAAAATCTAAAAAACCAAAAATAGTTTTCTTTTTAAATAATTTTGTCCTTTTATTTATTATTTTATTTATTATTTTTTTTTTGAGAAAAAAAAAACAAAATATATTTGAAAATTATTAAAAATTACAAAAAAAGAAAAATAGAAAATCTAAAAAATGAAAAATTTCCTCTTTCACTTTATTGTGTCTGTCCGGTCGCTCGCACCGTGTGACACTTATTGTCTAAAAATACCAAAAATAGTTTCTTTTCTCTTTTAGTGTCTGTCCGACCGTTCGCGTCGTGTGACACATATTTTCAAGTAATTCAAAAATACCAAAAATACAAAATTTTCAAAAGTACAAAAAAAATCTCAACATTTTCAAACAAACAAGCTTTTCTAAAGAACTACGTAACCCTGATTTCTCATTTTGAATGAGAATACGTAGGACCAAGGTCAATCCTTGTCGGGCCCAAAAAAATTAAAAAATATTTACGTTTCTTTTTTTAGCATTTTTTGTCTTATTATTTTTGGGGAAAATTAACATTTTAAAAATCACATCGACTTTGCATTTTTAATTAAAGGTACCGCCCTCGGGCGGGCGCGGTAGGGTGCTAACACCTTCCTTACGCGTAACCGACTCCCGGATCCAAAATTTGGTTTTTCGCAGACTTGTTTTATTTTTATGGTTTTCCATAGTTTTCCAGAATAACTATGGTGGCGACTCCAAATCTCTTTTTAAACCCGTTTTCTTTTTTTGGTTGTCTTCCCGTCGCGATTTCGGTTGCGACAAAGTCGTTTTTCAAGAGCCAAGTTATAACTGCTAGTGATAATCGATTACCATTCGTGGTAATCGATTATCTTAAGTAGGTTTTGAAAAATAGAATTTTTTTTAAGTTGATAATCGATTATTATAAGTTGGTAATCGATTACCATAGTGATTTTTGCGAAAAATGAGTTTCTCTCAGAGGAGTTGCGAGCTGGCTGTTGTTCTAACAATTTTGCACCTAACTAGAAAAAACACCTAACTAGAAAAAGATTAAACATAAACTATATGGTCTTCAATATCTTCAAGTGTTTTCTTTAGCATCTTTATCATCATCAAAATCTTTTAATCAATCTTTGTCAACAGGCACCACCATCGCAATGCATGAGTAGATTATAAAAAGAAAAAATAAAAGTTGAGAGTTGTAGAGCTATGAACCCCAAAACATGCTTCTGTCTGAGTGGAATGAATGATGTTGGATTGAACTAAGCTAGAAAATTGATTGGGAGCGATGAGGATGGATGACGTAGTGTGCATTGGAGTAGCAATTTTCACACAGGTCATCGATTATGTAAATATAATAAATAAACCTTCATATCTCATTTACAGGAACGCATGCCTTAAGCATATATGGATGGAATGGCTATTATTTTCCATTTTTAGGCCACTGGAACTTTAGAAAAGAAAACATGATATATTTATTAAAAGTGAAAAATTGAAGCTATAATTAATATATACATTTATTTTTTTATTCAGACTTAACGTCTTTGTCCACGTTATTTTCATGTTTCTACTTAGCTTAAGAACTTAACATAGTTAGAGGGACGCTAATTAACTCAACATTTACCATATGTAATAAAACATCTTTTACTTCATGATCACATATGTCAACATAAATAAATTTATATTAATTTTTATTTGATTATTACTTTGTGTCGGCTTAGAGAGAGGGCTTCACCCACTCTATTATTTTTATTTATTCTTAAATCGTTTCAGAGTCGACTTAACCCGATGTTTCTTAACACTAGTATAATCTTTTATATTACATGAGATCTTTCTTACAAATTTGTTAAAAAAATTACAAGAAAAGACCATGTTCTGTTTTCTAAAAATCTTAATTGGTAGGTAATTTCTTCGTGGGTAATTATTTCCTACAAAATTATAATTGTCACAAGTGTTTCTTACAAAATTTATTGCGAAAAGTATTTTATACAAAATATTTTGCAAAAAAGTTGGTGTAGCAATTTCTTGCAATTTTTTTTTTTCACAACAAAATTTGTCAGTATTTTTTAGAACAAATTTTCAAAACAAAATTGATAGGAAATATGAGTTTTTTTAGTAGTATAAATATCCACACCATTTTATAGAATCTGAAATCCAGTATTATTAGAGTGACAGTTGTTCACATTATTCACATCATCACCTGGGGTAGTTTATGAGAACTCATTTCATTGATTTGACAATGTTTTCTGTGATGATGATTTAACTCTTTTAGACCATTAATTTTTTTCATTTTAATCTTCAAACGCATAACATTATTAATACAATACGGGAGTTGGACAAGTTGGATAATGGGAGCACTTTAGAGGATGACCAAAGAGTAGAGAGAAAGGAGCTCTTTAGTGAACTCAGTGTAATGAGTCACAGGCAAGAAGCGATTTGAAAACAAAAGTCAAGAGCTAAATGGATAGAAAAAGGCGATTCTAATTCTAAGAATTTTCACTAGTGAATTGGAGAAGAAAGAAAAATGAGATCAAAGGTGTGGATATCCTCGAACAATGGTGTGAGAAACCATATGTGGTGAAAGTGATTGTAAAGGATTACTTTAAACAAAGACTTACAGACCCAACACCATTCCAAATTAGGTTTGGAAAAATAGTTTAATTTTATAACTGGGCAAGATAATGAAAAGCTAATTGGGGTGATTTCAGAAGGTGAAATTAAAGCAGCTGTATGGCAGTGTGATGGCACTAAGAGTCCTGGACCAGATGTGTTTAATTTTGGATTTATTAAAAAGCGTTGAGAAATTGTTAAAAGGGATGTGGAACAAGCTATAACTGATTTTCAGGTAAATAACTTCATTCCAAAAGGGTGTAATGCTTCTTTCATATCCTTGATACCCAAAACAGATAACCTTATTGGCTTACATGAATACAGACCTATTTCCTTGGTGGGCTGCATATATTAAATAATAGCTAAAATCCTATCTAATAAACTTAAGCTTATTTTGCCTAGTCTAATTGACAGAAAACAATATGCTTTTATTGGGGGTAGAGGTTTATTAGATAGTGTTGTTGTGGCTAATGAAGTAATTGAGGAAGCACGCAATAACAAGTAGCAATTCTTGATAGTAAAGTTGGATTTTGAAAAGGCATATGACTCAGTTAGTTGGGATTTCTTATACTATATGTTGGGCACATTGGGGTTTGGAACTAAATAGGTAAGTTGGATAAAAGCATGCCTTGAGTCATCCACAATTTCTGTCCTTGTGAATTGTAGCCCAACTCAAGAGTTCCCTCCAACAAGAGGATTAAGGCAAGGGGACCCTTTAGCACCTCTCTTATTCCTCCTAGTTGTAGAAGGGTTGTCGGGCTTAGTCAGACAAGTCGATAAGATGAATTTGCTTGAAGGCATAAGGGTAGGGAGAAATAAGCTTAATGTCAATATGCTGCAATTTGCAGATGATACTTTGTTCTTTGGCAAGCCAAGTTCTAACGATATAGTTGTTATTAAAAGTATCCTCAGATGCTTTGAACTTGCATCAGATCTTAAGATTAATTTCCATAAAAGTAAGGTAGGAGGTGTGGGGGTTGGGGAAGATGAATTGTTAAGAAGCTCTAATATACTCAATTGTGGATTAACAAATGTCCAATTCAAGTATCTAGGTGTATGTGTGGGAGGAAATCCTAGAAGGAAGCAATTTTGGGAGCTTGTAATGAATAAAATAAAGAAAAAATTAACTCGATGGAAAGGAAGGTTCTTATCTTTTGTTGGGAGAGTGTGCTTACTTAAATCGGTTTTGACATCTGTACCATTGTATTATATGTCTTTATTCAAAATGTCGATCATAGTTAGCAAATATATAATGAGAATACAAAGAAAATTCTTATGGGGTTGGCGCGCAAAAGGGAGAAAAATAGCATGGGTGAAATGGGCAACTTTATGTAAACCAAGGGGGGAGGGTGGTTTAGGTATCAAAAGTATAAAACTATTCAACAAAGCTCTGTTGGCTAAGTGGAAGTGGAGATTAGGTATTGATGAAAAGGGGCTATGGAAAGATATCTTAGAGTCTATATATGGATCTTGGAAAAGTCAGGATGATAGAAAGACTATTCAAAGTGAATATAGATGGTGGAAAGATTTAAGAAAGATTTGTGGATCAAGTGATGACAGAAAATGGTTTGAAGAGAATGTGAGGTGGAAAGTAGGTTCAGGAAGTAGAATTTTGTTTTGGGAAGACAAATGGACGGGAGATAGATCACTTAAGGAGGCTTATCCTAGGTTATATGCACTACAAGAAAATGTCTTATTAGTAACCAATTTTAGTGACTAAAAGTTGTTAGCCACTATAGTGACCAATTTAGATACCAATTTACAAAATTAAAATTTATTAGTTACTAAAATAGTCACTAATATAAATAAAAAATTATAATTGGTCACTAAATTTGTCACTAATTAATTAGAGAGCAATTTAGTAACTAAGTTATTTTAGTAGCCAAAACTTAGGTAGCTAATTTTTAGTGACCATTTTTCTTTGGTAGCCAAAACTATGGTAGTTAATTTTAAAAACCAATTTAGTGACTAATTATAATTTTTTATTCATAATAGTAACTATTTTAGTAACCAATAATTTGTTTACTTTGTGAACTTGTATCTAAATTAGTAATTATAGTAACTAACAATTTTTGGTCACTAAAATTGGTTACTAATGAAGCATTTTTTTGTAGTGATGCCAACACATATAACAAAAACAAAACAATAAGCGAATGCGGGAAGTGGGACAATGATAGATGGGAATGGATTTTGTCTTGGAGAAGACATTGCTTTGAATGGGAGAAGCCTCAAATTGAAACGTTCTTGGAAGTAATTGATAGCAAAACTCTTGTTAGAGGAAGAAGCGATATGTGGATGTGGAATAATGGGAAAGATATGATATACACGGTTAAGTCAGCATATAATTTGTTGCAAGGTTCATGCCCTTCAAATAAAACACAATTCTTTGAGGGCTTTTGGAGAGTAAAGGTTATACCATCTGCAAAGTTCTTTGTATGGCGGACTATTCTAAATGGGGTGCCGGCAATGATTAACTTAAGGCATAGAGGGGTCTTTTTAAACAATGTTAGTTGTGTTATGTGCGGTGAGCAGGATGAGACCATCAACCATCTTCTGATTACTTGTAAATTGACTACCAACATATGGAATATATGTAATGTAAGACCCGAGAAATTTAAAAAATTAATTAAATAATTATTTAATAAATGCAGGTAGTAGGAGCCTTTAAGGCATTTATTGCGGAATGCTATGACGTGGAAGCAAGGGAGAACCAAGGGCTATTCAAGTTTTAAGCAAAGGAAACCAGGTTAGGGGAACTGAACCTCGTAATTTTGATGTTATATTTGATAAATTTATCATATATGATCATTTGTGATGTTAATTTAGTCTTTCCGATAAAACTTGAAATTTAGATGCAACCAACGTCCCAAGTATTTGGGTTTACTATAAGCGCATCTAATGTGAAAGAAATAAAGGTCACAGCTAACATTAATCACTTTAGAATTAGCACCGGTAATTTCTCGCATCAATGGATAAAATGAATTATGATTGAGGGATGCCGTAGATGCAAACAATTTGAATATGACTAGTTCTCTTTCTAAACAACAATAATAGACTATTTGCAGATATTTCATTATATCTGGAATACAAAATGGATAAACCAAACAATTTCAATAGATTCTGATTAACACAAATCAGATAACCTTGATAGAATCCCTGTTATTTTATTTAAATTATCGTTTTAACATAGCACTACAGACAGTGTCCATTTAGCGTGTTGGTGGCAACTTTTGGGTCGGATTATGTAGCTTTCTTTTTGGTTCTTTCGTTGTTATTTAGTTCCCTTTAAAATTCTAGGTTACATATAATTGATAGAAACCCACGGGTCTACCTTGAGGTGTATTTCATTCTTCATAATATTATAACTTTTTTTTTCTCTTGCTATATGTATGTCAGAAATTCGGTTTAAAGTGAAGCGTGTGGTTTATATACATCATGCTAATATATATGTTTATATAATACACTAAAATACTATATGTTATATAATATATTAAAATATTATACGTATAACTTAAAGTGAAATGAATTAAAGTATATAATATATTAAAATATTATATTTAACATTTACGTAAAGTGAAATGGATGGAAGTCATTATAATATTATTTTGTGCTTGGTTATGTTTCTATTGGTTATGTTTCTATGGTTTGCGCTAATATATTTGGTTATTTTGTTTAATTGGGTTACATCGTTATACATACATTGTATGTGGAACGGGGTTGTCGGTTAGGGAGCTCTCTTTTGAGTTAAATGGTTGAGTATATGTGCACTTAAATGAATAAATGAATAAGTGTTAATACTAATCCTAAGTTCACATAAGGAATTGTGAGCAATGAGGACAATATTTATCAAGGTTTATGGATTTTGGGTGAGTGTTGAGGAATAAAGATTGTGATAAAAAATGTGCAAAATGGTGAAAAATCAATACAACTCACTGTATTGATGTAATGTTTGGCAGCAAGGCTTGGACCGTTAGGCGATAGCTACGTTTTCATGAAGGTCATTGTGACGTGAGGCGTTTAGAGGTAAGAAGTGTCCTGCCAGGCGATAACTACAGGCATGAGCACCAGAGACGGGTTTGCGCCTGGCGGTACGTGTCTTGTACATCCCGACAGGATATTACGGATTTAATAATAAGTAAAGAAATCATAAACATTTTATTTAATAATACCTCATTTCCCAAAATGCGGGAAATTTAAATTTTTATTACTGCCAAATGTAATTCCAAAACCATAGTTTATAAAACTGAATTAATAAACAAAATGTCTCTTAAGAGTTTACAAATCATCTCCAAAACATAATAATTAAAAGACTCCCATGCTATCCCCGCTCTATGGCTAAGTCTCACCAGCACCACCTGCATCAACATCAGCTGCTCACGTGTACCGCACACACGATCATCGCCAAACACAAGCAGATAGGGAGAGCTTAACAGATTAAACATATAAAAGGGCATACACATATATAACACACAAATATATGTAGACAACACATTCATCCCAGATGAAGTCCAACCCATCTAATTCATTCCACCTGGCCACAACTAGGTTATTTGTGTTCTACTTCTCCTAGTGATCACCCCAAGGTGACTTGCTGCCATACCTATCGACCATAACCAATAGAGCACGTGCGAGAAAACATTGCTATGGATTATACACCGTAACGCCAAGTGGAGTTCCCAAATACGAACATAGTTCGTAACGTCCCAAGACTACCAAACTCGTTAGCTATTGACTGAGGAGGGCAATCTATCTGGACCCATTTGTACTGGCCACAACCAGCACACTCACAGCGGCAACACTCGCCAACCCGAGCTCAACTCAAGGGTTCCTCGTGTTCATCCGCCATCCCGAGCTCAACTCGAGGGATGCCATTCCAAGCTCAAGTCGAGGAATGCTACGTGCTTAACCCCTATCCCGAGCTTAACTCAAGGGATACGTTCCGAGCTCAACTCAAGGAACCCAGCAATCCCACCTTTGAACATCACCAGAAGCCTTATAGATCACGCCTGCAGAATCCAAAAAGTAGGACTTAATACAACCAAATCGCCTAGCGGGGGACACGTACCGCTAGGCGCTAGCAGCTTCTAAACCGCTTGACAGAGGACACGTACCACCAGGCGTCAAGCGCCTAAGAACCATCAATTTCTACAACCACCGCTTGGCGGGACAGTCCACAGCGCCAGGCGAACGCTCTCCAGGAGGCTGTTTTTTCTACCGCTATCGCCTGGCAGGACCTTCCCCTCGCTAGGCGCCACCTGCATCAGAACCCCACTGTTTCCATGCTATCGCTTGGCGGTTGCTACTATGCTGCCAAGCGCTGCACCAGTAACTTGTGACAACAAGAAATTTCCAATCCTCTGATCCGCTGATTGCTCAAACTTGACCCTATAACCTACATCATTTTCACCCCAACTTGGTTGGTTCACATCTATACACTTCACACTAAATTGGATTTTTCTCCAACATCACTAGATCAGTTACTTAGCTAGGTTTCTCTCTCCATTCTAGTTTAACAATTTAGTTGCTTCTTAACACAAGTTGCCAACAGTACTTGTTTATGAATGTCACATTTGCCTCAATACTAGAGTCACTCTCGTAATTATTCAAAATCCTGATTCTCATTGCACCATACCTTAGCTTGCCTAAATCTTGAATTCCCATCCCATTTAAAATATATTCTTTGTTCCTTTGAACGGCTTTCCCACCTGGTCATACAGTTCCTTAATCTAGTAATCCAATTTCTACTTTATCATGACTAAGCTTTAATAAGAGTTATACTAAATATTCTCACCTAAACACACCTCCTCGTCCATCCCTCATTCTCAGACTATACACCACCAACCCCGATTATATTTTCCAATATCCATTGCACATCAAAACCTCCAAAATAGAACTACACCCCGCAGCCACGCAGAGATGCTAACCTTGCGTTGGCGCCTGGCGGCTAACCCCGTGCCGCCAAGCGGTGCATGCCTTTCTGGGCAGTTTCCCAGAACTCCATCACCCTGTGCGAATCTGAAACACCAAACACTCCTCTTTGTTCCTTAAATCTTTCCATTGAATTCACTTCCATTATGTAATTAAGATGAACACTCCTGTTAAACCCCCATTATACATAATTTTATTATATTGCTCACTTCGTTTACCCAATATGCGAAATCCCCAATTTCAACCCTAAAATTTACCTTCGTACTGTTCCATCAATTTTCTCCATTAATTATACTTAATTCATAGAAATACCACATTATATCATCACTTAACAGCTTTCACAGGATTTCCCTACGATCAAAAACAACCCAGAATCACAGAATTCCAAAATCGAACCACATTGGTTCGCGTCGCCTGGCGGTTCGACAGTCATTGCCAGGCGCTTTATCAAAAACCCAAAAAAACTGGTGCAAAGCTTCATGTCGCCTGACGGTCGGGAGCTTATCGCCAGGCGGTTCCTCATCAGGAACCCATAAATGGCCAGAACTGCATGTGCCGCCTAGCGGCTAAAAACAACCCGCCAGGCGGTTTCTGGAATTTTTCCAGAATCCCAAAAATACAACCAGAAACGAACAGTACTCAAATAGTTCAACATATATCATGCAATTCGAAACAAATAATAAAATTCTAACGTATAAAACTCCCATAACCTGGATCCTTTTGCTTATAAGTGGATTGCTTGAGAGCTCCCAATGATTACCAATGGCCTCCCTTTTGGCTTCCTCTAAATTCAGCCCCAAACCTCACTCAAACCTCACAAATCTCAATAATTTTCGTGCTCTAACTCTAAGTACAATCCCAACTTGCCAAAACCCTCACTCTCACCACAATTTTCCCTTTTAAACTTGACTTTAATGTGGTTTAATTGCACAAAAACGAAAATGGCATAATGCTAATGTTAATTATCATTTATTTGGCCTTTATGGTTTGTTTTTCAGCTACCCATGGCTGCTCATTAACCATCTAGGTTTTTTATGCCTTTCCACCTTCATGCTAAAAGAATTATTGACAAAAAGAAAGTTTAATTTGGGTTTACCAAGGTTTGAACCAACAACCATGCACATGCCAAGTCAATGCCAAACCATCGTACTAATTCATGTTTCTTACTAACTAAAAAAATTCAATCATTATGTCATAATAAACATGATCAATCGTATTATTAAAAAAATAATAATTAAATAACACACAAATGGTATACATAGAACTTAAACCCAAGTCCTCTCACAGATCAAAGTACTCTCAACCACTTGAGCTAGTACTTTTCCACGTCATACTAATCATAATTTAATGCCATAAAGGCTTCTACTACCCGCATTAATTAATTAATTAAATTCCATGGGTCTTACATGTCCCTCGCCAGGCGATCTAGAAGCGGGCAGCTCCTGGCGCTTCGTGAGCAGTGCAGGCGGTTTTGCTGCAATAGATTGGTGTTATGCTTGCTGTGGTGTGTGTAATCTACAAGGCTTCTAGGATATCTAAAGGTCGGCTTGCTGGTGTTCCTTGAGTTGTGGCTCAGAACGTATCCCTTGAGTTAAGCTCGGGATAGGGGTTAAACACCTGGCATTCCTCGAGTTGAGCTCAGAATGGCATCCCTCGAGTTGAGCTCGGGATGGCGGATGAACACGAGGAACCCTTGAGTTGAGCTCGGGTTGGCGAGTGTTGCCGGTGTGAGTGTGCTGGTTGTGGCCAGTACGGATGGGTCCAGATA
>Ga0214542_1008936_pt1 | contig 16063 bp, 9 predicted proteins | sample CNSS1metaG_FD_160096 | JGI IMG/M metagenome (GOLD analysis project Ga0214542, IMG submission 160096) | Root nodule microbial communities from cowpea collected in UCLA plant growth center, Los Angeles, California, USA - CNSS1 | ecosystem: Host-associated > Plants > Roots > Nodule | place: USA... | reverse complement strand
CACCACCGCCTCACTTTCGACCTTCTCTCTCCTCACTCTCAAACTGCACAACGAAGCGCGCCTGACTTCCCCCCCTTTTTCTCTTAAGTTTCTTTCTCTCTCGGCTGCACGTGCGACCAACCTTTTTAAAAATTAAAAAAACCCCTGCCACGTCAGCTGTGTCAAATTCTTGTCAAAAAATTTTGTTGGAATATCATTATCCAAAGTAAAAATATAACTTTTAAGGAACCAAAATGGAAAAAGTTATCAAATACCAAAGTTAATTTATGTACCACAAGTAAAAAAAATTACATGTTAATCTGGTTTAATTACTGATATGGAAATATCGAACAAGTTATTTCTTAACATATATTATAGTAAAATAATTTTTTTATCCATACAAAATTTACAATTTTATGAAGAATAAAAAGTTATAGTGTTTTTAAGTAGAGAATTTTTCAGAAGTTTTGAAAGTTCTCATAGTTTTTTTTATAGCCAAACTAATTTATGGTTTAATGTATCGTCAAATCATTATTTAAGATACTGATCTTAGCAAACTATAAATCGATTTGACCTGATTGGAGAAAATTATCGCTTTATAATAAAAAAAGTTAGGGTTAAATATGTTTTTTTGCCCCTTAATTTTCAATGAATTTTGGAATTAGTCTATTTCGAAATTTTGGATCAATTTAGTTCTTCATCTTTCAAAATACGTGGATTTAGTCTTTTTAATCAAATCTTGTTAAATTTATTTGACATTTCAAGCGCATTTCATAATAGTATTTGACTTAACATTAAAGAAAAAATGTGTCAAAAAGTATAAACAACTCAAATACAATCGTGAAATGCATACGAAACATCAAATAAACCTAACAAAATTTGATTAAAATGACTAAATCTACGTATTTCGAAAGATGAATAACTAAATTGGTCCAAAGTTTCAAAATGAACTAATTTCAAAATTCATTTAAAGTTAAGGGATAAAAATATATTTAACCCAAAAAGTTATACCTTACCTTATCTTTTACTTTTATTTTCTTATTACAATTATTTTATAACTTATTAGGACAAAATTTAATCTTCTTTGTGATATTAATTTATAGCATATATGACTATCGTTAGTCTCACGGATTTTCACACATGCCAAAAATTGAATTCTAGTGATTAAATATTACTTGTTTGAGGGATACCCAACAATGCACACATATATTTACGTGGTCACACCTTTGTTTGTAGTACATGCACTTTCTCTAACCAAATTTTTTAATGTGAAAACTTTTTGTAATGTTTTTAGATAAATGTTGGGATTTTTGGATAAACAAGAAATATAGAGAGATATTAAACATGTTATATGATTGTTATTTTATTTCATTCATGTATTTAGTACATAGACATAATATTAAATACTTATAGTATTTTAATCTTGATTTGTTAAATTTAAATAATAATTAAATATATTTATAGGAAAAACATTTCTAAAACTGAAAATATTTCTAAAAAAGATAATTTAAATGAAAAAAAAACAGAATTTTTTTTCTCTAAAAGCTAATTTAAATAAAAAAAAATATAAAGTATAAATTTATCACAAGCTATATATACATTACCTTTATATGTTTGCAAATAGGTTGTTGCGAAATAGGGTTTCTGCTCAACAAGCCCGAGAAAGAAAGAAGGTTTATGTGAATGATTTGGAAGCAAGAGCCAAAGAGTTGCAAGATAAAAATGCTATCTTAGAAGAACGTATCTCTACTTTGATCAATGAGAACACCATGCTTAGGAAGGTAAAACATTTCACTGCAAATTATTTTATAAGTTTTATGCGAATATCCTAAGTATTGCATTTTAATTTTCATGTACTATAGTGTATTATTAATCATGATTCACCAACAGGTTCTTATGAATGCGAGGCCAAAAGTTGATGATAGCAATGAACAAAAGCAAGAGCAGTTAAGTAAGAGCTAACAAGGTTAAACCTTCAAAAAAAAAATATTTGTAATTTATTCTATAATGTAAAAATTTACAAATGTATGATTACTTTCTTTCTTTTATACTTTCCTCTAAGACCTTCTCCACCTCCACAAGTTCAAGGTTTTTTGTTCGGCACTCTTTGATGTAGTGAAGTTGGAAAAGATTCAAAATGAATGCTTATTGTATAGTATAGTTTCAATGTGTCTTCAGAAAATATTTAGTCACTGCAAATTGAATTTAAAATTTATTAGATTTCAATGTTTATAGATATGATACTCTAATGAGTTATAAATTATAGACTACTTCTATGAATCGAAAACTAAATAAAGGAAATCTAAAAATCAAGACTATTCGTTCTAATTATATAATATTTTGTATATCTAAAATTAACGACAAACATATAATTTAACTGATAAAATATCTTCATCCAAACCGTTATTAGGCTATTGTTGATTGGGTCTTTATTACCCTTAAACATATTTTCTAATATAAGTTATTTATTGGATACGATGATGTTTTCAAAATGAACTTTGTGTATTAGTACGAGTCTTCCTCAGAGTGAGACTCTTTATAATGCGTATATAACAATATTCAAGATTGCATTGATTTATAAAAATATGTCCTAAACTCATTAAAATTTGAAAATGAAGAATGTAATATGAAGAAATCGTTAATTCAGATAAGTCTTATATATGTCAATCAGAAGGGGTGGTGAATTGGTATTTCAAGATTGTTTGTATTTTGAATAATTCTTGAAATACTTTTTAATTTTTATCAGATTCGTTAATCAATCAACTTTTGCAATTATAATGGATTACTTTCAATAATTAAGAATCACATGAAAGATAAAGAGAAAGAGAGAAGGCCACAATTTTTATACTGGTTTGATTCAAGATGAATCTATATCCAATTTCTTCTAAACAATATAAACTTAGAAGATTTTCACTAAATCAATAGAGTTTCAAGATCACCTAAATAATTCTAGACTCTAATGACACAAAGAACTTGATTCATTAATCAAGAACTCTCCCTAGATGCAATGCTTTACGCAATTGAACCTAGACATCCACCTACACAGTGAATAATGATGTAAAGAAATGTAATTCAAAAGAAGAGGAACGAGTACACCTATTGTTGTGCAGAAATGACAATTGGTCCATAATGCCAAGCTTGATCTCCCAAGATTAACTCCATCCTTAATCTTTTTGAACACTCAGTAGAGTTCTCTAAAAAACTTAAGAATTCTCTTTTCTCAATCTCTCAAATCAGGTTTTTAATTATGTGTTTCCTGTTTTTGAAAATGAATTTGTGATTTGTTTAAAAAAGGGAATTCTACTAGTGAGATTAATGGATTAGGAATTTTACCTAATCGATTATCGTGGCTGAATTTGATTGGAGTAGCTTTTGTGAATTTCGATAATCAATTAGATAAGTTGCTAATCCATTAAGGAATTTTATAACACTTATATTTATGCAATTCATGATTAGATAGGTTGATCTAAGTAGTTCTAGGCTTGACTTACATTGATCCTAAGCATGCACTATCTACTCAAATAAAAGATTAAACTTATTACTAGTAGTGATGCTTTGGACATCATCAAAACTTCATTTGAGTGTGTAAGCTCCTTTCAACAGAAATACAATTTTAGTCTTACATTTTCATTTTGCAAATTGAATTTAAAACCTTTTAAAATTTCAATAGCACGAAGAGATGCATAAATGTGCATAGTATTTTTTGTATAAATAGCTTGTTACATAATGACTAATCGTGAAAGCTGTATAGAGTTTGTTAGCTTTCGTCTACCTTTTGTGTCTCTCTCAATTTACTCTAGGGATGACAACATAGGTTGGGCCATGCGGACGACCCGTAGACATGCAAGAAAAAGTGTAAGGAAAGTTGAGTATTTTGGCCAGTTGGCTCGCATAGGCCTATCCCGCATAACGATAGTCTGACTAACATTTTTCCCGCATAGCCCGCATTAACTTACATTTCTAAAATCTAGCAACACTAGCACAACATGTCGTGCTTGTTTCTTTTAAGTAACTTGCTCATTCATATTTCTTCTCTAGTCCATCCAAAAGTAGTTCCCTCATTCGCATTTCTTCTCTTATTTTAGTCTAGTTCAAAGTCATTTTTATTTTCAATAGGCTTATACATACAAATTATAAAATATATAAGTATAAATATTACTTATTTTAAGAAAATGGCTTATAGAAATTATTATTTTTACTGATTTAATTAAGTAAAAATAAAGTTATTAAAATCTTATGTGGATTGCGGACTGGCCTGCAAACCCGTGGCCCAAATATTATGCGAGGTGGACTAGAGAAATTAGCCCACATTTCTTATGCGGGGCGTGCCAAAACGGGGCGGGTCGACCCGTATTGTCATCCTTAATTTACTTCTCCAATGCTCTTTCTCTTTTATTTTTATATTTTACACACTTTTTTATATAAAAATAAAATGGTTGTTTCCATCTAATAGTGGTGCTCCAAAACTAGAAGTTTTGGTGCTCCAAAACTAGAAGTTTTTTCTTATCTTTGATACAAAGACACATGACCCTGTGATGTTCACTCAATTATCGTCTAACCTCACCAAGTTTCTTTTCCCAACATCACAACCACTAGTCACTTAAGAGAAGACCAAATTTAAGCATTAGACGAGTCTAAGGCTTAGAGGAGTCAAGATGTTATAAATGAGTCTAACGATAGGAATTATCAGGTAGATTGAATTAAACTACCGAAGTGTCAAGACAACCTAATTCACTGTTGCATTAGATGACTAAGGTGTTATACAACTAAGGCATTAAATGACTAAGAGATAGACGATCCAAGACAACTTAAGTCATTAGACAATTTAAGTGTCATGACCTAAGTGTTAGTCGACCAATGTATTAGTCAACCCAAAGCAACTAAAGTCATTAGATAACCTAAGTGTTAGGCAACCTTTAATACTAAAACCTTTATAGTATGCTTTAATTGTTTGAAACAAGTTGTTGATCTTTTATTAATCATGTGAATTATGTTGATCCAAGTGCTTGAAATAGAGATTTGAATAATATGAATTACAACGAATACTATCATTTTGGAAGGAGAAAGTTTTGAATCAAATGTTTGAGTGAAATTAATATTAAGAAATATCTGATGAATGAATAAAAGATATTACTGCTCTAACAATTCAAATGTAGAATCAAGTTGCACAAAGTTTCCATAACATGACAATTTGTGAATGTTGAAGTAAGCAAAATTCAAAAAGTTTGTGCTCAATGACAAAAGGAAAGAAAATTTCTTAAAAAGCATAAACTAATTTAGAATTAAAGTCTTGAAGAATGATGTTTCAGATTCAAATAGAAGAATCAAGTCTAAGAATTGACCAAGTCATTCCATATCAAGAAGATTGCAATGAAGAGATGTTATTCAAAGTCTTAACGACTAGCTGAAGAAATATCTATATAATGAAGGTTGAGCCATACAAGAAGAATATGAACAAGAGAAAAGAGAAAGAATAAAGTGTAGTAAATTTGTCATATCTACAGTGTCTTAGAGAAATTGGGTTGAGAGCTTGAATGTTATAATATCCTTCATTACGTGAAATTGTAACCTGTGACCTTTGTTGTACACTCTTGCTGAGTGAGTGCCCTTTACTTATTGTTGTAATTGATAGTTTTTTTTTATCTCAAGGGGAGATTGAGAAGGATACATAGAGAAGTTAATGCTTTGTGTAGTGTTACGAGATTGATAAGTATACTAAATCACACAAGTAATAAAGTAGAAAGTCCAAGTATCGTTTCCCAAGAGACTAATGTAGTTTAAGAAAATTTATGTTTATTTACTAATAAAGGTTAAGAATTTTCAAATAAGGAAATATTTTGATGAATAAAATATAAGTCTAAGGCTAAGAAAGCAATAAAATTCACACAATAAAAACAATTAATTTAATTTGAGAAAATATATGATAAAAGCTTCACTGGGATTGAGTTTGATGATTCAATTCAAAGCAAAATCACCAAACAATATACTTCTAATTTCAACTCTAGCTTTTACACCTCTTGTAACAAGCCCTATTTTCTTACTGACAAGTCTAAACTTGAATAATAAAAACTCTTTTTCTAACAATTGTTATATAAGTTTGCATTAGTGATAAATTTTTATATAAGTTTGCATTACACCAACATACTTTTCTGCCAGCTTAGCTTTGTTGTGCACATTCCCATAAGTTATATGTATTTATTTAGAAGGCCCCCTCAAAATCTTTGCATTTGAACTAATGGTTGAAAATATGTTAAAATAAACAATTAATTATTTACTTATTTGACGTGCATAAGACTAATTAAGGCATCCAGAGATAATTATCTCTCCCTTTATAACCAAGAAGAATTAAGGCTATGTTCCTTTACCAAGATGGATTTTGGGGAGGGTGTGAAGATGAATTTGTGTGGATTTGAGGAGATAGAAATATGTGTTTTGTTAAGTAGATTTAGAGGGTAAAGTGAGTGGATTTGAAGATGAATTTTGTGAAAGTAAGTGAGAGATTTGATTGATGTGATAAATAAAAACATTGTGAAAATAGATAGAATTTCAAAGTTACCATAATACCCTTAATGGAAAAATGGAATGATTTTGTAATTTGATGTTATAAAAATAATTAAAATTAAATAATACAAATTTAAAAAAATTAAAAAATTAAATAAAATGTTAAAATAAATAAATATGATTTTGTATGAATGAGACATTTTTTTTAAAATTAAAATTAAAATTTGTACTTAATTTGTTAGTTAAGAAGTTCAAAGTATATTGGCATCTGCAAATATTTTGCTTTTCTAAATTAGTGAAAAAGTGTTTCCCAAATTGTAATAAAAATAGAATTTTTTTTCACAATGTGAAGAAATTACGATATCATAAAACATACATGAAAACAGTTAAAATAATCACCACGCACACATACAACACTGGTTACGTAACTGGTGTCACTCTCTCATAACACTAGCACTGGTTACATAATCGGTGCCACACACACATCACTACACCAGTTATGTAACCGGTGCGTAAACACTCACAAACAAACATATCACCGGTTATGTAACCGATGCTCTCACTCTCACACTACCCACTCTTCCCACACCCCACACCGGTTCACTCACTCACTCACACACACACACACACACACACACACACACACACACACACACCCAAACATCTTCCACTCTTCACACATAGTGGTTCACTCACACACACACACAACCAAACATATTACTTCATGTTCCTTAACCTTCACCATCCATAACACCACCACTGCACTCACCTTCGAACTAGAACGAGAGACAAGCATGGGGAATGTCCAACTTCAAAGCCTTCCACGAACATTCACAATGACACACACACACACACACACACACACACAAACCTTCCTATTTAATGGGAAACTTCAAACCCAATCAACCCAAGGAAATTCAAATGTGGAATCTTGAATATCTGTGTTTCAGGAATCTTCAGGTGCATCGATCATGAATCTTGGCAGCACAAGGAAAAGGGAAAAGTAGCCAGGAAAAGGAAAAGCAGCTGGGAAATCCACACTCACGTGATTGCAAAAAATTATCCACGTGCAGGGTTATATTGGTAAATTGTCCCATATCACTTTCAAATTCTCGCTTTTTATTAAAGATGAGATAACGATGTCATCCCGCAAATCCACGCTTCCATTTCTTTGCACATCAACTGAAAAGAACATGCGATTTGTCCACAAATCCACCGCTTTAAATAACTGCAAACAATGTTATCAGTCCTAGTGAACACCGTGTAAATGATCTTTCGATTTTTTATTGTTAATTGAAACACGTTAAAATGTCTCTTATTACAAATTAAAATGGCAATTGTTTTTTTTTACATAAGTTTTCTATAGTTGATTTACATGATAATATCTGTGGACATACACGGGCTATAATGTACTCTCATGTCATGTAGCTTGTTATTCCTATACTGTAGAAGAAACTCTCTTTGGTGAAAATAAGACACCGTCTTCATATATTATTATTCATCTTTCTATTTCATTAATGTTTTAAACATTGGTAATTAACTTTAACCATGAACATAATATAGTATTAGCACTTGAATAGAATATGGTTTGAAAAATATTTTATAAAAACAAATTATATTACAAATGTTAAGTTTTCTATCATTAAAAAAAATATGTTTACGAAAACACTTACATTAAATTAATATGTGCAATAAATAACAAAAATCAAACCATGAATGAGTTAATTAAAAAGCCTTCGCTTAGATGGGAGATTAAAATAAAAGTTCTGAATAATATATGATGAAATTAATGAGAATATTTTACAAAAGCATTTAATACCTTGTTGATGTTACTGTTTTTAGACTGCTAAAAACACTTATATTAATTTGCAGTATAAATAACAAAAATCAAAGTATAAACTAGTTAATAAAAAAACAACGATTGTTTAGATGAGATTGAATTCGGAAAAAAAATCTAAAAAATATATTATGACATTAATGAGAATAGATTTTAACCAGAGCAATTAATAACCTCGTGGACGTTATTCTTCCTAGTTAAGTTAAATGCATGTTTGCTTAAAATTATTTTTTAATGATCGCTTTAATAGCTATTAATGAATTAATGAATATAATGGCCGTGTTAAATAAATATGTAAAAAGAGAAGCACAAACACAAAAAACTTGAGCCAAGGCTGAGCGAATAATATATAACAATAAAGTTTAATTAGTAGGATGATACCCATTTTTATTTAGATGTGTCAATATGGTACCTGCTTTTAAAAATATGTCAATTGAGTCCCAACTTTTGAAAAGATGTCTCAATTAGGTCCTTTTCAGCAAAAAATTATTAACACTGTTAATGGTATTGATATTTAAAATTACTTACAAAATTAAGTATTGATATTTATATTAAAATTTAGTAGTAAAAGTCATGAATTAAGTTAACGACTTTAGTAATTTTTATCTGAAAGGGAACTGATTAAGACACTTTTTCAAAAGTTGGGACTAAATTGACACATTTTTAAAAGCGGGTACCAAACTAACACATCTAAACGAAAGTTGGTACCATCCGACTTATTAAACGTAACAATAAAGAAACAACACGTGACAAGTTTCAGAGTGTCTCAAACTACATTGCTCCTTCTCTTTGGGGACTTACTATTCCATTTTGTCCCACAAACAATAACTTTTATATTAATATGGAAAACCCTCATACACAATAAATAATAAAACATTACAAGAGATTATTTTTTAAATAAAGTATATATGTTTTTCCTACCACGGTCTCTCACAAAATGAAAGAGGAAGGAATATTTAAATTATTGGTCCCATGGTGGGCATTAATGTTCCCATCCCAAATTCGTCGAGTGACATCGTTAGAGTCAATCATCATATATCCGAGGTATTGTCCACTTTGGAGCATCGAATTCCATCACGATTTTATCCTTATAAGGTGTCTTAGAAGGTGGAAAGATGAAGAAGTATTTAAATCGTCTTTGGCCTCGACTCTTGATAGTCTCCTCCTCAAGCTAGGTTGGGCCAAAGCTTGAAATGGTGACTATGGTGGATGGTGGATTCGTGGAAGCTTGGTGTTGAGAGAAAATGACTCTCAGTTTTAGTGATTTAATGGTGGGATGAAGGTTGTTTGTGGAGCTCTAAGAGAGGTTAGGCCAACACTAGAGAAAAGGGTGCTAGAGGAACTTCTTGGGATGGGGGAGACACCTCTATTTATAGAGTAAGGTGTCTCCAAAATGGTCCAAACCCTAAAATGCTAATATGCACCAAAATCCTAAAAATGCTATCTTGGTGAAGGAGAGCTTGACATGTGACAATTCTCACTCTCACAAAATGAACCACTTATGAGTTGCCATGTATAAAGCTACTTTATGAAAAGCCTCTCCAATAGGACAATGACACATGACCACTACCTATGTAAGAGAATTTTCCATTAAGGGCTTTGTCCTCAAATCTTTAAATTGTTAAGTTCTCATCTTTCCTTCTCTTGGAGATGTTTGGCTTTCTTTCCACCGAGATCAAATATCCTTCTACAAAAAATAAGAGACAAGGTAAGTTTAATAATCATCCAAAGCATGTAGCTCCCAAAGATTATGCACCTTGGATCAAATGAATGATCAATGAGCCTTTCTCTTTAAACTTTTATGTGCCTTGTATGGAATCCATGTGTTTTTGGAGTGACTTCCTTTTCCAACACAAGGTCTTATTTGGTCTTGTATTTCCATTCTACTAAAGGAAGGTGGAAAGAAGACCTCTTTTGAATCTTTACACAAGCCTTTGGCCCTTAACATGAACACTCTTTTGTTGGGGCACTCTTTGGACTTGTGTGTACTACTTTGACACTAAGAACAATTGATCTCACTCTTATGTGCGCAAGTGTCATTTTTCCCTCTTTTTTCTCATTTGTACTTGGTCCTCTTCCACTTGAGAAGGTGTGAGAGGATGAAGTACATTTTTTCTCTCTTGATGGGTGAAGGTTATCTCATTGGTATGACCATGGTGTGTGGTTTCTCTTTCAAAAAGCCAAGGCCTTCCCAACAAGATGTGACAAGCTTCTATAGGTACTATGTCACATAGCACACTATTTTCAAAATTCCCTATGGAAAATTTAACTTCCACTTGTTGATTAACTACCATGCCTTCATCATCATTAATCCATTAAAGTTTATAAGTGTTAGGATGAGACAAGATAGGAAAAGCTAACTTTTCAACCAACCTTGTGCTACAACAATTGCAACATGAGCCACTATCCACAATGAGAGAGAATGTATTTTCTAGAATTTTACATCTTGTGTGAAAGATGTTCTCTCTTTGGGTTACTTCTTGGTGACTAGGTTGATTGTGGAAAGTTCTTCTTATCATAAGAAGATTCCCATTGTAAGGGTAGACATCCTCACTTTTGTTCTTAATTTCATCTGCACTTTCACTAGAGCTCTCTTCATCTTGACTATTATAGGAATTAACACCCCTTTGGATTATGGTCCTCTTGGAAGGGCATTGGATGAGATATTACCTCTCCCTTGACACTTAAAACACTTAATGTCTCTAGTGTGGGTGTGTGATGATGTTCTTTCCCTTTGTTTCTCTTGGTTTTTCTCTTTCCCTAGGTTCTTAGGGGGTTTTTCTTCTAACACTTCCTTACCTTCCCTTTTGTAGTCTCTCTTGACATATGAGCTTGAGTGGTGATCTTTAAAACTTTTTCTCAAATGTTGTTTCTCCACCTTGATGCAAATTTGTACCAAATCATTTAAGTCTTGGTATGACAACAATTCCACTTTGTCTTTAATGTCAAGATTGAGTCCACTTAAAAATCTAGAAATGGTTGCTTCCTCTCCTTCCCTATAATGTTTACCTTCATCATATAGAGTTCCATCTTTTGCCTATACTCTTCCACACTCATGTTCCTTTGTTGGAGCCTTTGGAGATTGTCCATAATCTCCCTATTATATGTCTTCTTCTTAAGTCACTTTTCAAGTCATTCCAATACTTAACTTGTGGGAAATTGGAGAGTCTTCTTTCTCTCACTAGGGAAGTCTACCAATACATGACATTCCCTTGGAAGCTTAAGGTGGCTAGGGAAACCTTTCTCTCCTCACTCACTTGATGACACTCAAAAAGTTGATTAACTTTCATCTCCCAATCTAAGTATGCCTTTACATTTTCTTTCCCATGGAAATGAGGAAGGTCAACCCTAACTTCTCTAGGCTCTTGTTCATGCTCCCTTCTTGGTTAGAAATCTTACTATCTTCCTCAGTGTGTGAGTTGTGTATTGTGTTGGGAGCTTCTTTTGGAGTTGCTCTTACTTTTGCTTTGTCTCAATTCTTCTTGAACTTTGCCTTGTTTTGCATTAAGTATCCTAAGCTCTTATTCCAAGGTTGTGAGATATTCATCTCTCTCAACTTTGTCTTTTTTCTTTCAAAATGTACTCTTGCTTTTGCCAAATTTTTAATGATTTCAGTTCCTTTGCCAAATGTTGTAAACTAGGCACTTTACTAGAATCACTACCAATTTGGTAAGAGGGAACCTTGGAAGGAGTTTTAGACATCTTAAAGTTTTCAAAAATATGTAATGCAACAAACAAACTTGTATTTCAAATTCTAATTCCTTAAGGGATTTTAAGAAGCAAAATAACTTTGAATTTACTTTTAGGGAAGGGAGGAGAATCAATAAGGATTACTTCAAATCCAAGACTTTCCTTGCCAAAGCTACCTTAAGCTTTCTTACACATAACCTCTAAAAGGGAATTAGGTTTGAAAGCAAGTAGACTCATACTAAACTACAAACAAAAAGAAAGCAATTAAACTAAACTATGCGACCTAATGGTGGAGTTAGAAGACACTTTAGAACCCTCAAACCTCACTAACTAAAAACGAATTTAATAAGAGATTATAGGTTCAAGTTAGAATATGGGATCGAGTACCTATGACTCCCCCAAGACACCTAACTTGGCCATGAATTACAAGTACAAACAAATACAAAATTACAAATCCAAAAATTGCAATACAAGCAAAGATATTGTGTATTCCCATCAAAGTGTTTCACTCATTTTTCTTCTTCTCTCCAACTCAAGCTTTGAGGTCCAAAGAGGTCTCCAATGCCTTCAAGGGCTTCCTCTAGTCTTGGCCAAATCTCAAAAGTTCCTACACCACATTACAATTCCAAAAGCAAGAGTAGAATGCCAAGGATAAAGCAAATAAAGGCTAAAAATGAACAAAACTCTTCAAAAAGAACTTTAGGATGACAAAACTGAGTTAAGAAGGAGACAAACAAGAAAATAAAAGCTAAGAACAAAGGTTAGACACACAAAATAAATACCTAAAGAAAAGCTCTAGAATAGATCACAAAACAAAAAATACTAGAGTAGAAAATGGTGTTTTTTGTCTTTGCAAGCCTTAAGCCAAAGGTGTACTATGGACACTCTTTTGTTTGCATTAAATGCATGAAGCTTGGCTGCTGGAAAGAGCACATATATCAAGTAAAAAATCCCACCAAATCAACATAATAGTGCTTACACGACTTTTAGTGGTAGTGATCCCCTTTTCTACTCTTACTTTTCACTTTTTGTTTTTCCTTTTCTACCTTTTCTTGCTTTTTCATGTACCTAATGTTGTCATTATTTTTGTCTCTTTCTTTTCACTTTTTCCAGCAACAACCCACACCCCACTACCACACCAAATCTAATTTTAAAAACACTTTTGGTAGCTCAAAGGTTCAAGAAGCACAAAATAGAAGAATAACCAACTAGAATCAAAATAGGGCATGAAACTCAAATAAACATAAAGGAAACTTAACTCAAGGAATTTTCCAATGGTTTAATGACAAAAAATGAACTCAAATATTTAAAGAAAAAGCACTCAAAAAGTGATATATGGTGTAGTTTTGAAAACAAAGAAGAACATATATTTTTGTGATTTTTGAAAGCTCAAAACTAGAAGAAAATAACATTAAAAGGACTAAACATGACTCTAAAAAATATAAATGGATTTGAAAGTAAAAATGACCCAACAAACATGAGATGATCAAATGGTAACATGAAAAAAAAAACTCAAAAAACATAAAAGCACACAAAATATGGAAGCCTAAGCACAAAAATCGAATGATTCAAGATGGAGTAGAAAATAGAACCATGACAAACGCTGATGTTGGCAAATACGACCTTTGTTGACTATTTTTCTCATAAGTATCTCCAAAGAACTACAAATGCATTCATTCACTTTTTGTTGTAAACTAGACTCAAAGGGCTTTCTTTTGATATAAAAAACGTAATTTTTGGACCATTGAGCTAGTTGTAGTATTTTTTTAAACTGCCTAGGTTGTTGCCAACACTGTTTTTGTGTGGAAGAGTTTATTTGGAAACAAGACAAGAAAGGAAAACACATGAACACAACATAAAGAATAATAGTAGGACAGGTAAGGACCAACAAACTTAGCTCTTGTAGAACCAAAGCTCTTGATACCAAATGATAGCCTCCTCTTGAAGCTAGGTTGGGCCAAAGCTTGAAATGGTGACTATGGTTGATGGTGAATTCGAAGAAGTTTGGTGTTGAGAGAAAATGGCTATGGGTTTTGGTGATTTAATGGTGGGATGAAAGTTGTTTGTGGAGCTCTAAGAGAGTTTAGGCTAACTCTAGAGAAATGGGTGCTAGAGGGACCTTTTGGAATGTTTAGCAAGTGATTAAGAGAAAAAGTATGACTAAAAAATAATTTTGGCAACATAACCCTATCATTCTCAAAGTGAGAAATACCTAGGGGAGACACCGCTATTTAAAGAGTACGGTGTCTGTAAAATTGTCTAAATCCTAAAATTCTAACATGCACCAAAACCTAAAAATGCTATCTTGGTGAATGAGAGCTTGACATGTGGCAATCTTCACTCTCACAAAACGAACTATTCATGAGTTACCATGTATAAAGCTATTTTATGAAAAGCCTTTCCAATAGGAAAATGACACATGGCCACTATCTATGTAAGAGAACTTTCTATTAAAGGCTTTGTTATGTGGCATGTGTGAGACGCCCTCCACCTTAAGCTAGGGTTAACTTAATTAAACATCAAAGGATTGCTTAAGCTAGGCACATATGATGCCCCTTACGTAAACAAGTTTGTTTTTTAAAACCCTACACTACTATGCCCTTAATGCAAGACCTAAAAGAACCTACACTACTTGACCCTCAATACAAGACCTAAATATTCCTAATCTACTACAGATACTCCATTGTGGCCTAAAAGAGAAGAGCTTTGCTTCACCTTGCAAAGATTACTTTGTCTCTTCATGAAAGTGCTTGACCATGTTAAGGGGTATGCCATCAACTCCTAAGTGATGTGAAACTATTAGGCGTGATAGGAACATACACTGACCAGTCGAGGTCTAAGTGGAATGACGGATCATCCCTAATGGGGGGCTTAAGGGACCAATGTCGATGGGCGTCAATGTTTCAACGACAAGTTTGTCAAGTGACATCGTTAGGGTCAATCACCATGCATCCAAGGTATTGTTCGTTTTGGAACGTGATGCTTCGTCACAGTTTTGTCCTTAAAAGGCGTCTTAGATAGTGGAAGGAAGAAGGAATTAAACCACCTTTGGCCTCGACTTCTGTGCGATGTGGATTGTTGGACGTGATAGGAACATATGTTCTGGTCCTAAGTCTGCCAAGTGTCATCGTTAGGGTCAATCACAATGTATATCTCTATTTTGAAGTGTGAAGTTCCGTCACGATTTTGTCTTTAAAAGGCGTCAAAGGGTGAAGTAACGAAGGAGTTTTCAAATTGCCTTTGGCCTCGACTCTTAAGCGATGAGAGACTATTGGGCATGGTAGGAACATAAGCCCTCCAATCGAGGTGCAAGGGGAATGAGGGCTCATCCTCGATGGAGGGACTGATGGTTCATCTTAGAACCTCGTTATCGGCCCCATGGTGGGCACCACTGTTCTGATCCTTAGTCCGTTGAGTGACATCGTTAGGGTCAATCATCTCTCATCCGAGGTATTTTTTGCTTTGGAGGTTGAAATTCCTTCACAGTTTTGTCCTTCAAAGGACCTGTGAGGATGGAAGCAGGAAGCAATATCTAAACTGCCTTTAACCTTGACTCATGAGCAATGTAAGACTATTTAGCGTGGTAGGAACATAAGCCCCCTAGTCAAGGTTTAAGAGGAATGATGGATCATCCATAATGGAAGGCTTAAGGGACCGATGGATCGTCTTAGAATTTTATTATTGGCCCACAATAGACACCAATATTCCGATCCTAAGTTCACCAAGTGTCACCGGTTTGTTGGCAAAAAGATGGAAGTCGAGTGATTTTGAATGATGATCAAGCACTAATGAAGACAAAGTGTTCAATTATGCAAATGTTATCTTGTAAAATAAAATAAGTGTATTGTAGAATAGTTTAATTAAACTTAGAAATCAGCAGCATGACATTCGTCTTTCTAGAAGGTTTCTTATTTTTAGAAAAACTACAATGATAATCGATTATCACTATTGATAATCGATTATCTGTGCAGAACTTGTATTTTTCGAAAACCTACTGGAATAATCGATTATCTCCTGAAATAATCGATTATCCTGTTCAAAATTTACTTTTCAGGA
>Ga0214542_1008935_pt1 | contig 16065 bp, 9 predicted proteins | sample CNSS1metaG_FD_160096 | JGI IMG/M metagenome (GOLD analysis project Ga0214542, IMG submission 160096) | Root nodule microbial communities from cowpea collected in UCLA plant growth center, Los Angeles, California, USA - CNSS1 | ecosystem: Host-associated > Plants > Roots > Nodule | place: USA... | reverse complement strand
ACGAATTCATCCTGTCTTTCACTAACTCAACCCCAACACTATTCTCTGATTCACTGATATCCAGCTTCAGAAAGTCCACAATCTTAGTCCACGAGCTTCTCAGATAGAGTTCAAGGTTTTGCTGGAATTTTGTTGTCATTTTCCGGAGCCAATCATGACTAAAAATAGGAACCAATCCATAGAATTTTGCTTCTTGTTCTATGAAACTCAGATTGTTCATGAGGAAAACATATCCCAGAGAAGGGTTATGGTAATTTTTGCACTCCACTTCCAAAATTCTCTCTAACAGGGCTGTTGCTATTATCCTGGCCACATTCACAGACGGTGAAAGCTTTCCCTCCTTACCAAGCATGTTATATCCTTCTAATCCTTGCCTAGATCTATTATCCCTTTGTCTGCAAACAAAACGAATTTTGAGCATCAATTCACATATATTAGGGTGAACTTCACCACCCTCATAATATGTAAATTTTTCACACTCCAGAAAAGTTGCCAAGTGATTGGCAATGCGAAGCAGACAAATATTCAATTCACGACAAACCGCATCGAAAGCGAAATCCCCAGGGGAAGCGACCCCTTTAAAGACGCGATCACAGAGTGTCCTTTCACTGGGAAGGAGTACACAATCAACTATATTCAAAACCTTCGTTAACCAACACTGAATCTTCTCCATCATATCAATCTCCTCCGTGCTAAACTCTTGCATTTGCAACCCAAAAGTCCATAGACACTCTTTCAGAAACTCCCTTCGGCATGTATAGTATGCTCCGCAACAATCCTCCTCAAACCCTTCAGCCAACATCAGCCGCACGGTTTCATGAAGGTCGTTGATCGTTCCTGCAGGCAATGAATCAACCACTAAGTTGTTGTCAGCATGGAGTTCCACCACTGGAATCTTGTTGATCACATTAGCTTTAAGGTATCCATCTACATGCTTCGAAATTGTGTCGATAAGGGTCTTATTCTCCTTCTCCAGCACCTCTACACATTTCATGAATCGTGCCTTGACACTTTTGTTACTGTCATTTCTGCCTTGAGTGACCATGAATCCGGAATCCTCATCTCCTTCAGAGACACCGGCGTCTTGGGGCATGACGAGGGAATTACCAACAAAGGTGGTAATAGTTTGAGGTGAACCAACTTGTGAAAAATTGCGACTTGTTCCTTGAGAGTGTGAACCAATTTCAATGACTACGTGATCATTGACATGCAGTCCAACATACCCATCTCTTGCTGAAGCATCCAAGGCCGCACGAAGAATGAGGAGGAAATAACTGAAACTCCCTCCAACAATTACTAACCATAATTTTATTTTCATGAGTTGTACTGTAAGAAATCCACTGAAAAAATATAGAAGATCAACCTCAAATCCGAAGTGACTGAGTCTTGACAAGCCTAGTGACATGATAGCAAATGATCCACACGAAACCAGACTATATGCATCGGGTTTTTCTGTGACTTGTTTATCGAAGAAAAATGAGTACACAGAAGTTATCAGCAAAACCAAGAAGGCTGTGTGAGCTTCCAAACAGCGAGAGTTGGAGCCCTCCCATGCCTTTGCGAACAAGATGGAAAGGGAGATTAACATACTAAAACCAATAAACAAAAAGATCTTCCACCACTTCCAAGCTCCACATAAATGATTGAAAGAAGAGCTTAAAGCATAACACACAAGTCCAACGATCGATGAAACAAAACACACAAATCTCCATACCTTTGGCTGCAGCACCCTACTATGAATTTCGATGAGCATTATCACTCAAGAAAGGTTTGCTTTCAGGAACAAAGAAGATGTTGAATAAATCAATAACATTTCAATTATTGGTATTTTTTATGCAAGATAGTCACCATCGTTTGGCTTGGGTAAACGCTTTATTTTGTTATTTAAATTTCAGTGGAGGATAATGAGTTTCATTGCAAATAATACATATTGTAGTTCAAATTAATTTCTTATTATTAAATTATATATTAAATATAGATAGAAATTATACAATAATAGAAGGACATAACAAAACCTCTGGATAGCAGCATTTTTTGTGAGCTATGCTCACTACATTATCTAATTATAGTTGTGGATCTAATTTCTAATACTGTTTATGTACACACAGGAACACCAGTATTACGGAATGATGAAAATTGATACATGATCAAGCATGCTAACTGTGATCTGCCTCCCTTTCATTTGAACCAAAAAAGTTGAAACAGTTTAGCTAAGTATTTGAAAAAAAAAAGAAAATCTCATTGCACAACAGAGAATACCAATGACAGTTCACATAGAGCAGTAAGTATCCACAGGTAGGTTAAGCCTGTTTTCTAAATCTACCCAAACTTAGGTATTATTTCCTTCTCTTCAGGCAGAGTTATGAAAATCTATCCAAACATCAATTGAACCAAGCCAATCTAGAACATATACGGTGGTATACAGGGCACAATTCCTTTGGAACTGAGATAATAAAGTTATTGTTCCCTAAATCTAACTCGCTTAACCTTTTCTTGCCATCCAACCACAGATTCATCCACTCCCCTGCAAAAACAATTTTTTGAGTCGATCTTGAACCTCAAATATTCCATACTTAATGCACTTATAAGCATGCTTTCCAACAAATTCCTCAAATCTCCCAAGGAAACTTCCATATGCTGGCAACAGGATCTTTTCTATGGATTGTATTATTTGCTCTCTTAGCTCCTCATCACAGACAGACCATGCAGATTGAGTGTTGCATGTCTCATCAAAGTGTTTGTTGTGACATCCCTTTTTAATAGATTATACTACTAAATAAAGTATCACATAGTTATAATAACGAGAAGCACTCAGATGAACATAAAACGTAGGAGAGGTAACTGTTACAGTCATCTAGAAATGTACAGTGAAAACAAATTTGGGCATACTACTATGCCATACACAACATAAGAGAAAGTTAACAGTCATGCAAAAGAAAAGCTCTTAGAGCTAGGGATTACAAGGGGCACTAGGGCCATAGACTGCTCCTGAGAGTCACACAACAGATTCCCCTAAGCTGCACCACTGCTACCACCAGGCCTACTCCCAGAGTTCCCTCCATCTGCTCCCACCAAGGGTGATCATCGCAAAAGAGAAAAACACAACAGGAACATAAACAGAAAATGCAAGGGTAAGCTAGTGCAATTTAATCATATTATGATACAACGGACAAACACTTAAACATTCCTTAACATGCAACACAACAAACACAGGGCATCATATTGTAGCAAACAAGCAGGACACTATGACTCAATTATCCGGATAAATATATTAGGATCGGATTCACTGGACGCTTGCACTTGTGGTGGCCTCTACTGCTCTGCAGAGCCATTGCCAATGGGTTTCACCCTACCACACACAAGGTTAGCCTTTAAGCGTCTAAGGCCATTATCTTGCCATAGACTAGGGCCTCCCGCTACTCTCACCACTTGGGTCAGTTTGCTCTACATGAGACTCACTGACCCTTTAGAGTTTCGGGATGCGGTCCTTACTTGAATCCATATCTCAATATACACACTACACGCCACCATAAAGTCTCCCCACGAGACTCATGGAATTACGCCTATTTCACACCAATCTCATGTTTCATATCTCATAACCACCACTTGTTATCCAACATTCATTTCTCATGCACATTCTCAATAAACCAAACAAAGTTTCATATATTACTCATGCTACCAAACAAATTTCAGTGCATACAACTCATACAACTCATGAAATCACACCAAAATCTTGCATGTTCGAGATAATTAGCCACACCCAAGGTAAACAGGAATCCAAAAACATAAAACTACACTATTCTCGCCTGGGCTAGAAGCCCTCGCCTAAGCTGCAGCGACCGTCTCGCTTAAGCTAGGCCTTCTCGCCTAGGGGAGACCTGGAACAGTGGCACTCTGCGAGCATCTCGCTTGGGCGAGACCAGCTCGCCTGGGCGAGATCACCCTTCGCCCAAAATCAAATCCTTCGCCTGGACGAGGACGCAAGCAGAGCACATCAGGTTCTTCTTCGAGAACTCGCTTGGGCGAGTCACTCTCGCCTGAGCGAGACAGTAGGTCGCTCAAAGCAAGAATCCTCCGCTTGGGCGAGTTGCTCGAGTAGAACCTGAGCGAGTCTCAGACACTCTCGCCTAGGCGTGACGAGCTCGCTTAGGCGAGATTGACAGCACTCACCACTGCTTCACACATGCAGCAGGAACCCACACACTAATGAACATACCCAAAAGCAACCAAGACAGTCTCATATCACCAAAAACCTCATTCATCATTCCAAAAGTATTCAACAACCCAAAAACAACAGGAGAAAATATTTTAAACGGTAAAAAGAGGCAAAAACTAGCTTCCCTTACCTCTGTTTTGAGCACCAACATGGAACCCTAACCAACCAACATGCTCAAACAGTGAAATGAGGGAAAAAAGAAGACCAAAGGCTCTAGAGTTTGACTTACCAGGAAGTACAGGGTCGATTTTGTTAGCTCAGGGTGGAAGAAGATTGTACGCTAGCAGAGCACCTAGCAGCAGACAGGAGAGGGGAAGGAGTTGTTTCTGAAAAGGTGACAAACGAAAATGAGAAGGTTGAGTGAGGTATTGGGGTTCTACTGTAGGGCTGGCCTTGGCTCTACGAAGAGGCCAAGCCCAACACATTAAACTAAAAAAGGGGCTTACATTTGTTGAACCGATAAAGGTTGTCTTTCATTAACTCTGCTGCAACCCTCTTTTCTATCTTGTTTCACTGTTTAGTAAGAGTGATTTAACACTTGTGGGTATGTATTAATTGTAGATTATTGGTGAGGGTAGGAAAATTTTTGAAAGAGAAGGGAGAGGGCGAGAATAAGGTAGTCAATTCGTAATATATGGTTGATAAATTTTTTATTTTTATTCTTATGCTCAATATTTAATTTTTTTTATGATAATTTTATTTATTGGATTTTTCTTTATTTCTTACTATACTTTTTATTGAAAATTAATAAATAATATTATTAAATCATTAATAATGTAAAATAGAATGATTTATCTAAATTAATATTGACCAACACATATCTAAATCATTAAACCACTCACAAACATATTTGGACCAATCAAGCTACACATCCTATCTTTGATGGGAACTTGGGGGGAAGGTTTTGACTCCATTTTTTGGAGCAATGGTTGTTACCTTAGAGTATGTGGTAACGATCCTTGGTCTGTCATCAAATGTCTTTATTGTGGGGCTATAAGGTTGGTAATAAAAGTTGGAAGGAACGGTAGAAAAGATTATAAGTTAAACTTTTCTCACTAATATCTAATATTTGAAAGATTTGATAGGTAATTATTATCTTTGTAATTTTATATTTTATTATTTTTTGTAACAAAAGTATTCTTTTATCCTTTTTAGAATAGGCCGATTGTATCTTATGTTTATAAATTAAATATTAAATGTTAACTCCTTTAAATGTTAATGAAATAGTATTTACTTTGAATCAAGAGAATTATGTCCACCTTTTATTTTCCATTTCAGGCCTACAACTTGAAAGAAACTCAAAGCAGAAATAGCTAGGGGTGACAAAACAGGTCAGTCCGGCCCGTTTTGGCCCGTCACCAATAAATGGGCTGGATCTTATAACTTGTCTCGTCTTAGGGCGGGCTGACGCGCTGGACCGTCTCTTTTTTTTATTTTTTTTTATTTTTTTTAAGTTTTTTTAAATTTTTGTTTATAAATCTAATATATATATATATATAATATAAAAACGGTATTATTTTTTAATTATTTTTAATTTTAAACATAAAAAAATTAAAAAAAAAGGAGTTGGCGGGTCACAGACCGGTTATTTTTGACCCGCTAAACTGACGGACTAGATGGACCGAATTACAACGAGTTGACAGGTTGAAAATTTAACCCGATCCACCCACTTTTTGATGGGCTGGCAGACCGGTCCGACGAACCTAGCCCGCTTTGACATCCCTATAAACAACTTCACATCCACTCTTGATGGATCTAACCCACATGTAAGATTAATATCACTTTTATCTCATAATCTTTAGATAATGATAGGGATGTTTCTGGAATATTTCAATTTCATCCAACTTTGGGGTGACTCTTGATTTCTGAAACAATTCCTTGAGTTTGGTTTGAATGTCCTCTGTTTCATACTTACGATACCCGTCAGCATGCTTACCAATTTCGAGAATATTCTCGAACCTGCCTATGAAGTTTCCATAAGCAGGCAACAAGATTTTCTCAAGAGAAATTCTTATTTCTTTCCGGAGTTGTTCATCAAAAACAAACCAGGAAGATTGTTCCTTGCAAATATAATCAAACATCGTATTAAATGACTTGAGCTTCTCCTTCATTGACTGTGCTAATGCATCATGGGGCAGTGACACAGTACTATCCAGCTTTAGAATCCCCATTAACCGACTCCACGAGCTTCTTGTTAGAATTATGGTGCTTGATTTAGTCTCACATCGCTTAGAATAGTGAGATGTGGTTCTCTATTTTACTATATAAGAGACTCTATGTAAAACTTTAAGATACACCAGAAATACAAATACTTCCTAGTGTAGTCGTGGACGTAGACATTTGTGTATGTCGAACCACGTTAAATTCTCTGTGTCTATTTTTCTCTCTTTTATTCTTTCCTTTATTGGCTTGTTCCTAACACTTCTTTCATAGCGCACACGGAATTGTCGAACTTTAGCAATGTGTCTTCTGATCCAATCATCTCCCAAGAGGCTTCCCAGTTCACTATCTTTGGCCTTTTCAACAATATACTTTATATTATTCATCAAGAAAACATAGCACAAAGCAGGGTCCTTGTAAATCTTCGACTTCGCTTCGAAATTGTCCTCTACCAGCTCCACAATCCGATTCATTTGCACGGATAGAGAAGAACACAAAACCTGTTCCAACCTCTGCCGTGACCGGCACGCTGCACGGAGGTAGTTCATCACGTTCCTAGTAATCGGGTGAAGACCGCCATCGAGAACTGCCTTCTTCGCCCGATTCCGGCGAATTGAATTCTCCAGCTCCATAAGAATGTCCCTAATTGATTCCCCCAGCCTCTTCCTAATCGTAATCACTTCGTTCCTGAGCGAGATGCTGAACTCATCAGAAAACAGAGTCTCTAATTCGCGATTTAGATCGCCCAGCGTCTCGAACACGTCAAGCAACTGAATCACAGGTCCACGACAAACCTCCATGAAGGAAAAATCCGCGGCAGACGCGAATTCGAAGAAGACGCGGTCACAGAGACGCCGCTCGCTGGGGAAGAGGATCTTGAGAGCCACGTTGGAGGTTTTAATCCATTTCTCAATTTCATCTTCAAGGTCCTGCAACGTCATCCAGTAAACGTCTTCAATGCTGAGCTTCCGTAACCCCAACCTGGACAAGCTCTCTTGCAGGAACTCCCTCCGGCAACTGCTGTACACGTGCGAACACTCTTTATCAAACCCGCCGGCCACCATTCGCTTCACCATCACGTGGAGGTCGTTGATCGTCTTCGACGGCAGCGCATTGATGACGATGTCGAAGTCTGTGACGAGCAGCGCCTCTGAAATCTTGTCCCCACCGAGAAGGTTAGCTTTAAGGTATTTCTGTATAAACATGAAAATTCTGCTGATAACTCTCCCATTCTCCTTCTGAAGAGCCTCTATACAACTCATGAAGCATGCCCTGGTACCATCACTGTTTTCCAGAGGGCAACCACCAACACCACCCTCTTGTGGTGAAACTACTTGAGAAGCACTATGTGTTGTTCCTCTTGAAAGCCAAGCCATATCAATGATTGGGTGCTGTTGTGAAGTAGCCATAATTGTTTGGGGCGAATACAATTGAGTAACACTTTGACTGCTTCCTTGTGGTTGTGCATGCGAACCAATTTCAACCACTACATGATCTTGGTGTCCATCATACCCACTTCTTGGTTGAGTTTCCAAATTAGAACGGAGAAGTATGAGGGAATAACTGAAAGTTCCTCCAACAGTGACTAACCATAGTTTTATTTTCATGAGTTGTACAGTCAGAAGTCCACTGAAAAAATAGAGGAGATCAACCTCAAATCCTAAGTGACTCAGCCTTGACAAGCCCAAAGACATGATAGCAAATGCAACAGAGGAAACCAGACTATATGCGTCTGCATTCTGTTTCACATCTTTATCGAGGAAAAAGGAGTATACAGTAGTGATCAGTAAAATAGAAAAGGCTGTGTGAGCTTCCAAACAGCGAGAGTTGGAGTACTGCCATGTCTTTGCAAACAAGGTGGAAAGGGAGATTAAGAGACTGAAAAGAATGTAAAGAAAGATCTTCCACCAGCACCAATTTCCAATTAAATGATTGAAAGAGGAGCTGAAAGCATAACAGATAAGTCCAACGATAGATGAAGCAAAACAAACAAATCTCCATACCTTTGGCTGATGCAGCCAACTCTGAAGTTTGATGAGCATGAGCACTGTGTTGTTTCTGAAGCAAGATTTTCTTTGAGGAACAAAGATGTCAACCACGTTGGGGGGGAGTTGTTTGGGGGTGGGTGAGCTTGGGGTTAACCCCTTGAATTTTTATATTTAGTTTTTTATAGAATTTGGAAAGAAGCTTTTGGAAAATTTCTATCACCCTACTTATTCATTTAAAACTGGATTTTTCTTTTGCCTCTCTCTACTTCTTTCGGTTATCTTGCATTTTAATAACTAAAACCGAACACTATTGGTCAAATCATCTTATAACTAGTCAAATAACATACTGATTAATTTAGTGAATTTAGTAAAGATAGTCTGACTATTATTTCAGAAAGAGAGAAAACAAAGTCTAAGGAAAAAAAAAAAAAAAGGACAAAAGTTGTTGATTTAAAATGTATCCTTTCCTTTTCTTTAATAGTTATGTAAAGAAGGACTGGTTCTAGGCAAAGAAAAGAGAAACTGCATCCTCACATGTGAGAGTGACGAGAAATGTTAGGAAGTTGCCTTAGAGATATTATATTGATCAGAAAAAAAAGTTAATTTGAATGCTAGTTGAAATAATCCTCTCATGCAATCAGAAAAACAATGAAATCCCGAAAATGCATCAAACACAAATTCAATTAATTCGATCTGTGCCAATCTAAAACATATATAAACAAAATCCTAAGTATATAACTTGGATTGGGATTTAAGCTACGGAAATCTTAAACAGAGAAGTAAAGTATTTGTGTAGTTTTAAGCTTAAATGTACAGTGGTAGTATTGGCATGAAACATGATTTTAATTATATATATTGGGTTCTTAACAATATCAATAAGAAATATAAAAAGATTGAGAAAAACAGTTTTATTAACACAATTCGATACACAGGAACTTTAAGAGTATTACGGTTTGTTAAGAAAGTTACACTGAACAAACTTTAAACGTTGAAGACTTGTCCATAGATTTTATGTCTCTGAAACCATCTTAAAGTCATGAGTACTTTAATATTTATATTCCAACAACACGATAATAAAATTTTTGTATTCTAAATCGACGCAAAGGCCTTGGGTGTCTTTCACTTCTGTTTCAGAAACAGATTCTTTTCCTTCATCACAACAAACAGATTGCGGACTCGATCTTGGATGTCAAACATTCCATACTTAATATTTTTTAACAAAAATAGAAATAAAAAAAGTAATCATAAAATTTTACGAAAAATAAAAATCAAAAGAATAATCATAAAATTTTATATAAACTAGTTTAAAACATTATATTTACTTTTTATATGATAATAAAAAATAATAATATTGTTATTATTATAATTATAAATTAACTATGAATAATTTTTATAATTTTAGTATAATTAATTTTCATTTATAATGATTAAATTTTGAAAAATAAACATATAACCATTTAAAAGATAATATTAATAAAATAATAATTTTTATTTAAAAAATATTTAAAAGATAAAATTAAAAAATAAATGTGAAAAAAAAACTGTTTTATATATAAATATAAATTATAAAAATTTATTAGAATATCAAATATATAAAATATATTAAAAATATTAAATTTGAAAAAAAAAATATTTAAAATCATATATTAAATTATATAAGTAATATAAATGTTAAAAAAACAAAAACAAAAAAAAAATTGGGGAGGTCATGAAAGGAAAGGAAGGTCCCCACTACAAGGAAAGGAAGGTCTCCACTACTGGTGAGTGTGATGGTGGGACTACATTGTGAGACATGGACAAATATTTAACTCATGAAACAAGATACATTCATAAGGGTGTAACGTGCCCACTCATTAGATTCTAAGATGAACACGCATATGTTATTTACTAAAACCTGGTCACAAGGGATGTAGCTCAACACAAGTCTTTGCATTCTCTCTCATAGAAGTTATAAGCACTGGGTGTAAGATTCAACCCCCGGAAGGTTCTTTTACACCGAACTACAATATTTTGTTTTATTTTATTTTTTAAATTATGTGAGGATTGTTAGAAATATTTCAATATAATTTAAAAAATAAATAATAAAAATAAAAATCCTACTATTACTCAAGTTTTCTTTTAATTTTATGGGTTAATGTTATTTGTGGTTAACGATTATATTTTTATTACAATTGACTAATTGACTCTTTGTCTCCATTTTCTACCTATAAATATCACCTAGGTGCATGAGGAAGAAACAACAAACACTAGAGTTTTCTCAAAAGTGTCCTTCTTTTCTTCTCAATACTATCTCTTCAAAGTGTTCATAGGATTTAGAAATCATTCGCTACACTCGATCGATCTGACGAGATTTTGTATCTTGGGAGATAAGTGCATAATATTATGTATTGCCCGTGCATAATATTGTGTATTGCCCCTGTGCAATTGAGACATTTTCTCTCTAAGGATAGTTCTATGCGTACCTTAACCCAACCTATTTTCTACTTCTTTTCTTATTGATTTTTTTATCTATTATTGTTATAAGAATTGTTGAGTCAGATTAATATTCATTGATTTATATATATATATATATATATATATATATATATATTTTTTTTATTATGGTTCTAATAATTATTATTATATTTTTATATTTTATTATTAATTATGTTATTTGTTTAATCGATTTCTAACACTTTAGAGTGATGTGGCTGTGAAATTATTCCATGGATTTGCTCATTCCTCACTAATTAAGTTATGTCATGTACTACATTTCCTTCTTCTCTTTCTTGGTCTGTGCTCTGCAGGAGTCAAACTGTGTGAATTTCTCAGATATCAGCATTTTTCGTGAGCTATGCTCACTACATTATCTGATTACAGTGAGGATCTAATTTTATAACTTCTAAAGTTGTTTATGTACATGCAGTAATTACAGTAGTACAGAATGATGAGAATTGATACATGATAAAGCATTCCAACTGTGATCTTCTCAATTATGGCGCAGAGACATGCATGTTCTTCTTTTTGTCTTCTCAGTGATTGCAATAACAGTTTTCCAAAGTGCGATCAACGTTTCCTGAAAGGACTCTCAATATATGCAGCATGTATTGTAAGACCTTAAATTTGATAGACCATAGAAAAACTCATTCCACAACATAGAACCAAACAAAATAAACACGGAAACACATTTGTGATTGTGTTGAAACATACAGGCACAAATCCTTTGGAACTGAGATAAAGAAATTATTGTTCTCTAAATCTAACTAGCTTTAACCTTTACTTCTCTTCCAGCAACATATTCATCTACTCCCTAAAAAGAAACAATTTGTTGAGTCCATCTTGAACCTCAAACATTCCATACTTAATGTATTTATAAGCATGCTTCCCAACAAATTCCTCAAATCTCCCAAGGAAACTTCCATATGCTGGCAACAGCATGTTTTCTATGGATTTTATTATTTGCTCCCTTAGCTCCTCATCACAGACAGACCATGCAGACTGAGTGTTGCATGTCTCATCAAACTGCTCGTTGAACCAATAAAGCTTGTCTTTCATCAACTCCGCTGTATTACTAGGCTCTAGTTGATTGATGATGTCTAGCTTCAAAAGGTCCACAATCTTATTCCACGTGCTTCTTAGGTACAGTTCAAGGTTTTGTTGGAGTTTTGTTGTATTTTTGTGGAGCCAGTCATCTCCAAAAATATGTCCCAGTCCATTCAGTTTTGTCTTGAGTTCTATGAATCTCCGGTTGTTCATGATGAAAACATAACCCAAAGTTGGGCTTTTGTAATTTTTGGAGTTGGCTTCCAAACTGTTCTCTAAAAGCTCTATCATCCTGTCCATCCACACAGGTGAAAGCATTTCATCTTCTAAACCTTTTCTAAGTGAACTCTCCCTACTTTGGTTTAGAGATTTCATGTAGTACGCAACTGTAAGCTTATTACCATTTTTTGACTTAGCTTCCAAACTCTTGTCGAACAGAACTCTCACTCTGGCCTCGTACACAAATGATGGAATCTTTCCCTCCTTTAAATCTTGGCTAACTTTACTAATTTCCTTATTTTTGTAAATAGAATAAATATAGTACATCACCTCAATGGTAGTAGGATGAATCCCCCCACCAGAAATGAGTGATGCATCTTCCAAAGCCTCATAAATGTACAGTCTCTGCCGTATCAGCAACAGTACAATATTTCTGAGTGTTGTAAATGGTTCCAACTCTTGTATCAACTCCTGCAATGTGTTGCGCATGAAATGGCTCCAAGTTCCCAAGCCAAGGGCAGAGTTCAGTAGAATAGTTGTCAATTCTGTGCAAATTTCCCTGAAACGAAACTGCCTAGAGGGAATGGAGCCGGTAACACGATTGAAGAGTGTCCTCTCATTGGGAAAGAGTATCCTCCAAGCTATGTTCATAGCTTTTATCAACCTCTCAATCTTCTCCGTCTTGTTATTGTCCTCCATGTTCAGTTGTTGATCTTGCAACCCTAATGTCCACAAACTCTCTTTCAGAAACTCCCTCCGCCAATTACTGTACACTTGGAAACATTCCATTCCAAATCCATCCGACACCATCTTGCCTACACTTTGACGAATGTTTCTGATCATGCCTGACGACAACGAATCCACCAACATGTTGTCGTCACCATGCAGTTCTGGCACTGCAATCTGGTTCTCACTGAGAAGATTAGCTTTAAGGTATTTGTCTACATGCATGGAGATTGTGCTGATTACGCTCCCACTCTCCTTCTTGAGAGCCTCTATACAACTCATGAAGTATGCCTTGGTACCATCAATGTTTTCCAGAGGGGCACCACCCCCAACACTACCCTCTTGAGGTGAAATTACTTGGGGTGGTTGTGAATAAGCATTACCAGTAGCAGTGATAATTGTTTGGGGTGAATCCAGTGGAGTAACACTACTACAACTGGTTCCTTGTGGTTGTGAATGCGAACCAATTTCAACCACTACATGATCTTGGTGTTGAAGTCCATGATAACCACTTCTTGGTTGAGGATCCAAACTGGAACGGAGAAGGATGAGGGAATAACTGAAAGCTCCTCCAACAATGACTAACCATAGTTTTATTTTCATGAGTTGTACGATCAGAAGTCCACTGAAAAAATACAAGAGATCAACCTCAAATCCTAAGTGACTCAGCCTTGACAAACCCAAAGACATGATAGCAAATGCAACAGAGGAAACCAGACTATAAGCATCTGCATTCTGTTTCACATCTTTATCGAGGAAAAAGGAGTATACAGAAGTTATCAGCAAAATAGAAAAGGCTGTGTGAGCTTCCAAACAGCGAGAGTTGGAGTACTGCCATGTCTTTGCAAAAAAGGTGGAAAGGGAGATTAAGAAACTGAAAAGAATGTAAAGAAAGATCTTCCACCAGCTCCAATTTCCAAGTAAATGATTGAAAGAGGAGCTGAAAGCATAACAGACCAGTCCAACGATAGATGAAACAAAACAAACAAATCTCCATACCTTTGGCTGATGCAGCCAACTCTGAATTTTGATGAGCATGAGTACTCTGTTGTTTCTGAAGCAAGGTTTGCTTTCAGGAACAAACATGTCAACCACCCTTTATTTATTTATTTTAGGAAATTGAAACGAAGGTACTGCTAAAGTTTCATCAGTCTTTGCAGTCAAGTCAATGCTTTGTTGAAATAATCCCCCATGCAATCAGAACATCAGTAAAATCCTGAAAATGCATCAAACACAAATTCAATTAATTCGGTATATCAATTATACTCACCACCGAGTATAATTCATTTTATTTTTGCGTTTAAACGTGTCAAATAATTTAAGCTGTGCCAATCTAAAACACATAACTAAAATAACCCGAAGAAAATAACTTGGATTGGGTAGTGTTGGCAAGATTTAGAGCATGAATTGTTCTCTCGAGATAATCATTAAACATAATCTATAATTATATATATTGGGTTCTTAACAACAACAATAACAAATATAAGAATTTTGAAAAAAAAACACTTTTATTAACACACATTCTAAACACAGGTAGTTTGACAGTATTACGGTTTGTTAAGAAAGTTACACTGAACAAACTTTAAACATGGAAGACTTCTCGATAGATAGTCTCTCAAACCATATTAAAATAATGAACAAATTTAACTAAAATAGACTCTTTCAACAAAACACAAACTATCACTATCATAATTTGAGCATTTCACATAATGTGAATAGTGTCAGACTATATATTTTGTCGTAATCAATTTAAATAACATCAATGAACAGATCAAAATTTAACATAATTTAACAAACCAAGGACCAAATTAAACGTGCAAAAAAAATAGACCAAATTGAATAACCTAATCAAAAGAGGAACCCAACTAGTATTTAAACTTAAACGAAATTATAAGCACTTATGGATGTTTAACATAGAGTAATATAGTCTAATTTTTTAAATATAGATCTATAAAATCTATATTAGTTTATATAATATTAGTTTGTATTTAATTTTGTATACTAAACATTGTATATAGAATATTACATTTTTATTAACAGATGTGATAGTTTTAAGACAAGGTTATAATTTATTTATGTAAATGATATTTCACCTTTAGAATTGAATGGAATCAAGTAATAAATTTATCAATTAGAAACAAATATTTAAAATAAGATAAGCTACATACAACTTAATCTGTTAAATAATTTCCTGAACAACTATTTTGACTATTTATTTATTCAAAATACTACCTAAACAATAATACTAATTTTGTTACAAATTAATTTTTTATTAAAAAGGTAAATATAAAATATAGAATAATGGAAAGACAAGACTGTTTATGTACATGCAGGAATGACAATAGTATAGAATGATGAAAATTGATAAAATATCAAGCATGCTAACTGTGAGCTTCCCAATTACGGTGCAGACATGCATTTTTTTTTTCTTTTTGCAAAATAAATTTTAAATTGCCATTGGTATTGGAAGAAGCTCGGAATAATCTTGCAATATTATGGTTGTTCAGTGTTTTGGTTTTCTCAGTTATTGCAGTAACATAGTTTCCCAAAGTGAGATGAACGCTTCCCGAAAGCACTTTCATTATATGCCGCATTCATCAAGAACAAATTTGATATCCCGAAAGCACTTTCATTATATGCCGCATTCATCAAGAACTCGAATTTGATAGACCATAGAAATTGATGAATATAAAACTGCTAAAAATATGCATCACTTTGAAAAAAAAAAACAAAAAATTCATTGCACAACAGAGAAGACCAATGACAGTTGACATAAAAGCTGTTAGTATCCATAGATTGGTTAAGCCTGTATACTAAATTTTCCCAAACAAAGGTATTATTTCCTTCTCTTCAGGCATAGAATTACAAAAATATATCCAAACTTAAATTTGAACGAAGCCAATCTAAAACATGAAAACAAAATAAAAAAAATGAAAGACATTTGTGATTGTGTTTGAAACAGAGTGGTATACAGACAGGGCACAAATCCTTTGAAACAGAGATAATAAAATTATTGTTCTCTAAATTTAACTCGCTTAACCTTTCCTTCTCTGCCAGCAACAGATTCATCTACCCCCTTACAAGAAATAATTTGTTGAGCCGATCTTGAACCTCAAACATTCCATACTTAATGTACTTATAAGCATGCTTCCCAACAAATTCCTCAAATCTCCCAAGGAAACTTCCATATGCTGGCAAGAGCATGTTTTCTATGAATTTTATTATTTGCTCCCT
>Ga0214542_1008931_pt1 | contig 16070 bp, 7 predicted proteins | sample CNSS1metaG_FD_160096 | JGI IMG/M metagenome (GOLD analysis project Ga0214542, IMG submission 160096) | Root nodule microbial communities from cowpea collected in UCLA plant growth center, Los Angeles, California, USA - CNSS1 | ecosystem: Host-associated > Plants > Roots > Nodule | place: USA... | reverse complement strand
TCCCAAGAAAGGTATGCCGAGGAGATCTTGAACAAGTTCAAGATGACAAACTGCAACCCGGTTTCGACCCCAATGGAACCGGGTACAAAACTCTCGAAGTTTGATGGAGGAGACCGAGTTGATGCCAGTAAGTACCGAAGCTTGGTTGGAAGCCTTCGCTATCTGACGAGTACAAAACCAGACTTACTACTAAGTGTTGGAATAGTAAGTCGGTATATGGAGGAGCCGAGCTACAGTCATTGGAACGTTTTGAAGCGAATAATAAGGTATATTCGAGGAACGATATCACTCGGACTATACTATACTAAGTCGGACAACTACGAACTAGTAGGGTACTCAGATAGTGATTGGTGCGGAGATGTACACGACCAGAAAAGCACATCCGGGTATGTATTTTTCATGGGCCACACAACGTTCACTTGGCTTTCAAAGAAGCAACCCATAGTAACATTGTCAACGTGTGAAGCCGAGTATGTTGCAGCATCATGGTGTGTATGTCATGCGGTATGGCTTAGAAATCTTCTAAGCAAATTAGAGATGAAACAAGAAGAAGGTACTGTGATACGAGTGGATAACAAGTCGGCCATTGAGTTGGCAAAGAATCCGGTCAACCATGAAAGGAGCAAGCACATTGATGTGCGTTTTCATTTCATCTGAGAACAAGTAAAGGAAGGCAATGTGAAACTGGTGCACATGGGAAGCCGAGATCAAGTTGCAGATTTGTTTACAAAGCCACTACCCACTGTGTTGTTCAATAACTATAAAAATCTAATCGGAATGAAGGATGGAAGAAGTATTTAAGTTTACGGGGGAGTTTTGTTAGGATAAACTTAAATTAAGAGTTATTGAGCAGACTTTATGAGTGGTTACATTTGTGATGTTTTAGGAGAGGAAAAGTCAAAAGTTTTATGTGTTATGTTTTGGATGTTAATGGTGATTAGTGTTATGTTTTTATAATAATTGGAGATATTATGGCTTGCAGATGAAAAGCCAAATGTAAGTCCTATAAATTGTAGTGTCTTGCTCATATGAAATACACAAGTGAAGTAAATCATATTTTCAGAGATAGAGTGCCTTTGCTAACATTCTCAGCAAGTGATACGAAAACATGTGAGTGCTGCCCTTACCAACAATTGCAACATCGCATTTTCCTTCATGATACTTTTCCTTCAACAACTGAATAACTTCCAGAGCCTTGGCTCTTTCCTGGATATTGGAGTTTGCACCATTGAATTGATAAATTTTATTCTGAGTATCTAGGATGAACACATCGTCATGATTCAGCGAAGACCGTGCGAAAGGGACCTGCATAAGGAAAACTTGTGAGACATTTTTAATCAACGAATGTGTGCACTGAATTTATGAAGTACAAGAATAAAGAAAACTGTGCCTGCTTTATTCTGACAACTCGTTTTCCTCTGCATACATACAAACGAGTTTCAAACTCCTCTTCTTCGGGTTTTTTAAATCCAGATGCGACACCACCCTCTAATGGTATTATACACGGCTTAAAGTATGACAAAAACTTGTCTGATTCATGCCCTTGAATTTCCCTGTGTTGCACTGCACGTCCTCCAAGAGATGCATCAAGTTCAATAGTTTTAATGGCTGCTGTTCCAGCCTCATCCTATAAGGAAAATCATCATGTCAATAGAGATTATTCTATTGTCAAAATATATTGGTTCAAGATCTTCCATAGTGTGAACCATCACATATGAATCTACTTTAGAACCAGAAAGAAAAAAAAAAAAGAATAAAACTGGAAGGAAACATAATCACAAAACTTGAAACAATATCTTTTCTTACAAAACATAACATTACAAGTTCCAATATTTTAGTCACCTCTTTGTTCTATGAAGAGAAGCAGAATGGAATAAGAGAGTTTAAAGTAGGGCAGGGAGAAAGTCCAAACGTACCTGACTTGTATCCTTTCCAATCCAGAAGTGAATATCATAAAGATAAGCCCCTCCTTTGCCTTGTGTTGTCTGCAAATAAACGTAAAATGAATACCCAAATTTTGAAGTTGATATCAGTCACCATTTTTAGGCCTATGTGGATAGCAGCTACTTTCTCTGCGCATGTGCTTTGATCTAGAGTTGAAAGACTTAGCATAGTATATGTTTCAATCTCCTAAGAACTAAAAGGCAATTTAAGGGATTATGTTATGACTGCTTAAAACAAAAAATCTTAACTGTTTCCACAACATTCAATTTCTAGGATCACCAGAGTCATAATTTTTAGTAATGTATGAAAATGTAGGAGATAATAATATTGGATACAGCTTGCACCTGCAAGATGATGTAAGAATCTCCCATGTAGAATTTCCCATATTCAGATCTGGGCAATGGAACTGGCTGAAAATTCTCAATCCTCCATATTTCAGTTCCTCTACGAAAAGGTTAAGTCTAAAACCCCTCAAGTAGATAATACATTCACTATATAACAATATAACCTGAACAGCAATGATTATACAGAAAATCAGATCAAAATGCTTGGTCATTCTCTTAGCACTATTTTCCTTTCTTTATTATTAAACTTTTTGTAGCTCTTTTACTTAATTCTTATTGAATATTTAAATGAAAAAAATATCTATTTATCATGATTTCTTTTAGAATTCACCCCTCTATTTAAGGATACACTTTTTGACCAACTCCCTGGAATGCTGGATCCAACACTTTCGTAGCACTAGACATGGCTGAAAATTCCTTCTAAAATACTGTCTTTTCAGCTAACACCTGCACATTTCAAAGTAACAAAAAATCAGAGGAAACCGAGTTAAGAATGATTTAGCAGACAAAATTAAGTATTGTATCACTATCAAGCACAGAGAACAGCAGCAGCAACAATTTCAGTGGCATTTAGCAGGCACTAGAACAGAATAGAGGGTTGTTGTATTCTATGTTTGGTGACTCTAAAAGTAGAAGGAACATGGTGTTAAGAAATAGTATAATTTGATTCCACCAAAATGGGAGCAGCTAACAGAACAGAACGTAAAGTTTGATTGGATATACTTAGCAGTGCCATTGTGCTGTATATCAGAATAAAGCAAAACTAACTACTTAATTAGAGGTATAACTCGAAAAGTCATATCCACAACTCAAACACTTACGTATAGTGGCTGGAACATACATTTCAGTCCTATCAAATTAAGGTTGCATTACTATACATGCACTGAATCTATGGTATAAAATTTGTGAGCTAGCCTACTTCAGGACTACCATCATATAAGGCTTTGACCTGACATTCTATTTAGTATCATGCAGTATACAATTTCCAAATTACTATGATTACATGGTCTGGTTAGACTCAAGCCTATACAATGAATCTGAATGCTAATGCTCTCAATGCACAAGATATCTTGTTCCAATTCTTCAGTAATATTCTCTCACAATTACAAGAGAAATATGAATTTCTCCTTCCACTTTGCATTCTCCAGAAGATCTTCTAGCACAGCCCTTCTCAGTGAGATAAAATATCCGCTGTTTATTGATTAAATCCCTTGTCACACTGTGTATGTGCACGTTTTTCAACACTAAATGGATTTATAAAATTGGAAAGTACTGAAGTTTAACTGTTGAACAAACAGGCAAATAGATCGAACAAGGCCTCTGTCTATCAATTATCATCCCAACACAAGATTACTTCTGTATAATAGTAGGGCAACAACTGATCCTGTCACATTGCAAATTGTTCACTACTCCAATTAGATACTGCAAAATGGCAACAGCACTATAAGATTGAAGCACTCTACATGTGAATTGCTGCAAAGAGTTCAGCCAATATATTGCTCTTTCACCGCTTGCTCCTTCATATAACGTGTTTCAAATCAAGTCCGAGTCATTAATAACCAAATAGATTCAGCATTCCGAATTTCAGTATCTGAAATCCAAGCTATCTAAGATCAGAAAAATAGTTCATGATCGCCATAGCTATGCACCGGATAAGAGTTGTTCACTTAATAGTTTTTACTAAAGATCAAGAGATTTTGACCACACACTTGATCTGATTCTGAGCTGACAATTAAATAGAAAACACTGCAACTAAGCCGAAACGAATGACGAATTTTGGATCATAATGTAGGGGATCAACTTGATTTGTTGCCACAGAGTTGATTACTAAGATCTAGTGCTCATTTAGCCATTTATCAGTTCAATTAAAATCTAACAAAAAAGACAACAGTTGATGAAAGCTTGATTAACAGAACAAGAAGCAATGCACATGAACAAAACAGATGGACAGAGAAGTGGTGAGATCACCAAAAGAAGAATCAGATGGATGATCAAAGAGCTAAAAAGTGTAAAAGGGAGGGTGCCCAACAGATCAAAAACCTGAGTGATCACCAAAACAAAAGGCAAAAAGAAGAAGAAGCGATCAAAGTTACCAGAATATGGGGCCGAGCCAGATCAGCAGCAGCCAAGACACTGAATGAGAAAAAAAGCATGAGAAAGAGCATTCTGAGATAGGATGGTATAAGAAGAGAAAGAGTGAGTGATGAGAGGAAATGGACGTACCTGAGATCTCAATGCGTGATGATGGTTTGGTTAGTGTGTGTGAGAGAGATAAGAAGAAACAAGGTATGGGGGAGGACAAGGTTTTGAGCTGGCAATAAAGAGAGAGAAGAAGAGACTTGTTGGAAAGAAAAGTGAATTATTGCAGTGCCTGTGAGAGAGTGGCCTTCTCTCTCTCTCTCTCTAACTTTTTTCTTTATAGCCTTTTGAGATTTGCAAGAATTGAGAGTTGCAGAGAGAAGGGTATGGATGAATTATGACGACGAAGAAAATGAAAGTATGATGACATGAAAGGCCAAGGCCAAGGCCAAGTTGGTGAAAGGAATGAGAGAAAAGAAAAGAAAACCAAACAAGGAAATTTGAGTGTGTACAAGAAAAATGTTTTTTTTTTTTTTATTACATTAGACGCATCAAAGAAAGTCGTTATTTTAAGGTAAAGATTCCTGCAACTGCTAGTTTTGGCCTTCTACTTGCTTACCTGGACTCTGTTTTGGATTTTCCTTTCTTCTCTCTCTCTTTCCATATCTATTCTCATTCACCATTTATCCACATTTTTTCACCAATTACTGTAATTTAAAAAGTGATTAAATTACTAGAATGAAATAAAAATAATGCTTGAAGATAAAAGGAGTAAAAGTTAAGATATTTAGTTGAGGATTGAAGTTTACATATGTAAAAGTTTAAAACTTGTAAAATCATTTTATGTCTTACACGGTAGTGTCATGTGTAGGCCCTTAAACTTGATACACAACCTTCATTTGCCTCAAAAGGTATATCATTAATTCAATTCAAAATAAAAGCAATAACTCTGACTAATTCACCACTACTTTTATTGGTTTTGAACTGGTTTGGTCAGTTTTCTTTAGCTGGCAAGGTTTTGTGAGATGAATAAATTTCCCAATGAAATTTTAGGAATGGTTGATACACAAATTGACTGCAAATTTGAATGCTAATTAGAACAACTGATGGAGATCCAATTAAATACAAATGTCCAAGACATATTAAATAAAAAATAATGGAGATTCCACATTCACTTTTCCAAATTCTAATATAAGTGATAGTGAAAGTCAGGGACTATTCGAAAATAAGACCGATTCTATATATATATATATATATAAATAAAGTGGATGAAGATCTTATTTTATAAATTAATTTTATAAGATTGAGTTAGGTTTAAAGATTATTTTTAATAATTAGGTTTAAATTCTTTTCCTCTTGATTTTGTAATATTAAATTAAATATTCACTTTTTAATGAGTTAGGTTTAAAGATTATTTTTAATAATTAGGTTTAAATTTTTTTCCTCTATGCTTTTGATTTTGATTTTATAATATTAAATTAAATATTCACTTTTTAATACGGTATTCTAATCTAAATTAATTAAATTTACTTTATCAACAATTATAGAATTTTTTTTTTATTTATATATTTCATATCGTGGACATAAAAGAAGTGTGAAGATTTCAAATCGATTAGAGTCGATTTTATAAGATGGAATTAAAATTTAATGAAATCGAAAAATGAAGAAAAAAAAATAAAATAACCTGACTTAAGTCTCTTAAAATAAAATAATTATGCATTGTAAAGTTACATTAAAGGTAAGATAGAAGGTTTAGTTTGTTGTGACATGGATTTGCCTATCTAATTTTGCGTATAAAGCATTGGAGTGCTCAAAGAAGCAACATGGTCCAACACTCACCCAATAGGACTCACATTTGTCTGTCCTCAGAATTTATAAATAGATGAAACTAATTGTTCATTCAACAATCAAGACCTTAAACGTTGGTAAAAATAAAAGGGGTGTAAAAACAGGGTTCAAATTCAATAAGTGTGGTAGGTTTTCTAAACCTAATAAACCTACTAAATTAAATTCTCATGTGTTTGATTTTTCACAGATTGGGTAACTGAGTCATCTGCATGTGAAGCATCTAAATAGTGTTCATAAAGTTTTGGGGCATATAAATTTGGTCATCTAATGTGACACTTTTCGATTTAGTAATATGTTGCATAATAAAGGAAATTTTTATTAGATGAGTGCATATAAATATATTAATTTGTTCATTCTGAATTATTGAATACGATTAGATCAATTGTTTATGAAGACAAGTTAATATCCTACCTTTCAAAGGACATGCTGGTTATTAGTTATTAACTTATAAGATTGGTATTAGCTTTGTTTTATTACTATACCATTTTGTGTTCCTTTTAATCAATATTTTTGAGTTCCATATCAATCAATAATGTAAATTGACATCAAGTCATCTAAAAGATAGTTTGGTGTGTAATTATTTTTTTATAAACCCTAATTCTAATCTCCAATGCATTTGTATCAATGAGTAACATCATACTAGTTAATGTGTAATTAAAAATACTTAGAGAAAAAAGTACACTAGTTAAATTATTAGATTTTTAGATAATGAGACAAGCTATTAGTTGGAACATCATTAGTGGGTGTTTTTATTTAATAATAGAAGAAAAAAATGTTAATAGAAAGGATGTTTAAAGCCTAGGCACTAATTTGATTATAGACTAAAATTAAAAATTATTCTATTTGTATTGACTGGTGTAAACTGCACGGAGTTGGATATAGTCGATCGAATGGTTGAGAAGAAAACCGATCCGTATTGCTAAAATCAACTAAACATACAATTAGTATAAACAACTTATTAGGCAAACTTAAAGGGAATTGGACTATAATTAGGTCATCCCTAATCAAAATCCTGTGGAGAAAACTATAAATACAAGTTAAATGTATGATTGTCGGTATCTTCTTCATTATGTATTTATTATAACATTAAATACTTTGACCGATCAATCTTAAACTGACTTTAGCATCGAAATATGCTTTGACCGATTAATCTTAAACTAACTTTAGCATCGAAATATTTTTAGCACGTACCCGATTAGTTGACGAACAAACTATCTTCCGAGAGAGAACAACATTGGAGTGTGAAGACTATAAAATTGTTTAAGGTGGACATTTTACTCTACACCCAAACAAAAATATTTTAAAGTTAATAGATGTAAAATGCAGTAAAACCTTTATTTTGATTTTTTTTGTTTTGAAATGGTGATTAGGTCAATAATAAATATAAATTTCTGAAAAAATAAAAGAAGTGTGAGGATATTGGCATGCAGCAGAGAGTGGAGAGATATTGAAGAAAAGTGGAAAAAGGATGAAGAAGAAGAAGAAAAGATGAAGGGTCTACCATGAAGTTGGGAAAGATGCCTCATCAGACCACTAAAATCAAATGGGGTCAAAGAATGTAGCTCTTTATGTTAAAAGGAATACATCAGATAAAGTCATAAAGTAATTTGATGTGTATTGACTAAACAGTGTTTAATTATACAATTAATTATTATTTAAATTCATAAAATTTCTTCATGTTGGACAAACCATACATATAGATCTAAAAAACAGGTCATCAATCATGAAATTGAAATAGTGGCAAAACTAGTTAAAGGACAACCAAATTAAGGAAAGTTAGATAATCTTGTATTGTCAAATGTCAATAACACATTGGTTGGCAATGTCAACAAACTTTTTTGTTGCCCTTGTATTACCTTTTAGGTTCATCTATCTTCTTAAAATTAATTTCAATGAACACTCTTGAAAATAGTGTATGACCTTAGAAATATATTTATATATCAAGGGCAATGTGTAAATGCTAAGAGAATTTTGAATTTGGATTCTCTGTTGAATTTTTTGTGTTGTTCCTCTACTGTGTCTTCATAATGCACTGATTGTCACTCATTTTGATATTTTAAAATATATTAAAAAAATATTTAAAATATCAATACAATGTATTTTTAATACTCAGTAGAGGATAGCACAAAAAAAAACCAGTAGAGAATCTGGACTCGAGAATTTTACTTTAAAAAATTATTGTATATTTTTTCTACTACAAACTTAGTTTCCATAATACTGTAACCCATATAGTTAAAATTGAATATAAACTTTTTTATATGAATTATACGTAAAAATTATATGTATATATACAAACACAGGTGGTCTAACTAATCCATCGAATTAAAATGTTTATCAGAAAGCAAGAAATGTGAGTCAAGTATTTTAGTTCTTATCAAAACAACTTAATCATGTTAAACTTTTAGTTTGGTGCTCATTTTATCTGTGCAGAAATCATGGAAGATTTTGTTTCATGTAACCCTTATCATATTTAGATATAATTTAGAAATACCAACAAGATCAGATACAGAACAAATGTATATCAATAAATTGATATCGAGGACTGAACAACATATTATAAATTTATTAGAGTATGATGCTTGATTACAAACTTGAATTTTGAACTTGATGTAACTTTGTAGTCAATCTATATAAGTGTACTAAACAAAGCATTAGCTAGATTTTGTTAAATTTAAGTATATGATATCTACAATAAATAAATAAATAAATACTTTTGTAATAGAATAGTACAATAAAATAAACTCTGTAATCTTTTATATTAGGATATTTATAATTCTTTGATAAAAAAAAATCCATCAAATTAAAAGAAGTTATTTAAAACATAGTACGCCAACATTGACTTCTGTTAATTGTTTAAAAACTTTTTTAGTGTATTCAGAGGATATTATAAATCTTTAAAAAATAATACTAAATTATACAATTTCATAAAATCTCATAAGTATTTGCGTAATTTATTAGTTTTAAAATTAAGCAAAGATAAAAAAGAAAAAAGGTAGTGTCATCTTATCATTTTTCTTGCAGAGGTAGCACATGATCATGTGAAAGTGTTAATTTTTCACTTGGAACAAGAAATCACAAGAGAATTGCAGTAAAGTAATTTAAAATTAAAATAAAAGTAGCAAGAAGTCACGTGAGACTCGTGAGACTTGCTTACTACCTTGGTAGACACTTTCCAAACAACAATGAGTTGTTTTCTTAAAATAAATAGTTATTTTAATGTTTTATTATTATTTTTTAATTTTATCCCCTTATTATAATTTAAATATCTTTTTAAAGAAACAACTAACATAAATAAATAATAATCTGTCATAAGTTAAAATTGACCTTTTGACATAAGTAATACGTGACATGGGTAAGAATAACAAATGTGATGTGTAAATGTAGAAATATCGTTATCCAAAATTTGATGGTGTAAATATTACACTTACAACTAAATTAAGATCGTACAAAATAGTGACTTTAAAAAATTATTACAATAATTAAAAGCAAAAACTATTTAACTTTTTTTCTTATAATTTTTCATAATTGTAAGGACAATTAATTGAAAAAAAAAGTAATAAAAACTAAATTACTATAATTAATAAATATTTCTATTTTAAACAGTGTGATTTTTAAGTTTGATTTACTCTGCATCAAGTTAACAAATTATTTTAATTTGATAAGAAGTAAAAAAAAGTAAAAATTAAAGTTTATATAGAAAATAAAAAATAATGTATATATATATATATATATATATATATATATAAAATTAAAAATACACTAATAAAATTAATTTTAACTTTACAATAATTGGTATATAAATTATAAGATAAATGTGTATTTAATCAAATATATTTTTTAATTTTTTATTATAATATTTTTATTTTTGAATATAGTTAATATTTTATAAAATGGATCCACCGTAAATATAATGTCTAATTCAACTTAAACTCATTTAAATTACAGAAACAAAGTATAACTCAATTATTTTTAGATTAAAAAATTTCAAACCCGTTTTATTTTTTTGTTGGACTAACCTATCATGCTGAAACTATTTAACAACTCAAATTTACTAACAAAGCCCACATTTTGTTTATACTATTCTTTAGGGATAAAGAGTTGTCACCAAGAGTAATTTTTTACCTACAATAAGAGATATGTAAGTATACAAAAATAAATTAAATACCTACCATAAATTCTTGACCTTAAAGTGAGGTTTTGTACAAGATGCTTAAATTTGTATGCATCTCATTCTCAACCTTAAATTAAGTTACTCATCATTCATGATTTATAAATGATCTAAAATAATACAAATCGAATTAAATATATATATATATATATATATAATAGCTAAATTGAAAAGATTTCATACTTAAAATAATTAATAATTGATGAAAAATATATTCAGTCACGGTATATTGTTTGTTATCTGATTCAAAATGAATTTATTATCATTAATTAAAATAAATATTATTGAAAATTAATTATCATACATCTTAAAAGGTTTAAAAATATTTTTTTAAAGCGGAAGTTATAATAATTTTAATAAAATATTTTGTACTACTTTAACAGCATCAACTTAAAAGTAATATTAAATTTGTATATAGGAGGTAGGTTGATCCTTACTAGAATATTTTATGATATTTGATAGGGAAGTTTTATAGCATGCGTGCAACATATCTCTCTCATCGTGCTCAGACCACAATCATGAATACTAATTATAGTAAGAAATTAATATATAGCGCAAAAGGTATCTCTAATGATGTACTATGTTTGTTAATAATATATTTGATCTCTATTATTTTTATTGTGTTTGTTTAAGTTTATTTTCATCTTATTTTGCATTTAATTAGATCTTTATCTTTAGTCAATTTAATACACAAATGTTTAAAATCTATGGAGGCTTTGAAAAAAAATGAGAGTAGGAAAAATTTTGAGATGGAAACCCAAGAAAACATTGTCACTACAAATTTTACTCACAAAAATAAGTCACTTGAAAAATAGCATTTACCAACAAATTTTATTAACATGAAATAATCATCGAAAAAATACAGATTTCAGAATTTTAATTATCAATAAATATTTTCGTAATTAGTGAATTTGTCAATAAAGTATGTTGGTAATACATAATTTTTTTATTGTTGACGGATATTTTTATTAATAAAATTTGTCGATAAAGATGTCAAAATTTTCTTTTAACTTTGATCATGTGGTGATGGTAAAATTCGTCAATAATGATTTTTGTATATTTGTTAATAAATCATTCGATAATTAAATCTTTTAAAATCTATATTAAATTCATCGGTAATTGAACTTTTGAGAATCAGTTAGTAATTACATTTTTTAAAATTCATCGATAATTTAGTTGATAAATTTGTTAGTAAAACAATAGCCAATTATTTTTACTAAACTAACAAAGTATATGTTATAAATTAAAGGTATAATTAATCGCAACGTACCCAGTTTCGTCCCAATGTGTCTAAATGGTACCCGCTTTTAACTTTGCATATACTTAGTACCCAATTAGTTAATTTGCATCAATGTGGTCCCTTTTCATTAACTTCGTTAAATAAGATAACGCTTGACTGAGTTGACCAGTTAAGTGAGAAAAAAATGTTATGACGTGACACGAGAGTAGTGTGTGATGTGGAACAGTGCAATGTAAGAGGAAATTAAAAAGAAAAAAAGGCACGAATTGGGAACATAATAGAATAGGGGTTTTCTGGAGTTAGGATTTACGGAATTTGCGCCATTTCATGCGTTGTGGACAAAATTGAAGGTGTAATTGACATCAAATTGGCAGCTATTTGGGATTGCAGGTGCACAAACCATTTGTTTTTGTCGTTGATTGCATGATTTGTTGTTGGGGTTTAGGGTTAGTGGTTGAATGTTGTGTGTGGTTTAATTTAATGGTGTTTTGGGTATTCTGAAGGAGATGGGTTATGCCAATGTGAAGGAGATGTGGTATTTCACCCACGACCCAGATACAGAACTAGGAGAAGAAACGTTGTGGTTATGTGACCCACACGAACAAGATGACCATGACTAAAACCATGCGACATTTCCCACTTCACTCGCCACCTTACCCCTGCAACAAATCAGCTTCCCGGCGAAAAAATGAAGAAGAAGATGAAGATGAAGATGGGAATGGGAAATTAGGGCTTTTTGAATGGGGACAATCAATTCAAATAGGGCATGACACTTTATCCACAAATTGCCACTGTACAATTATTTTCATTGACACGTATCCGTTCTGCAATGCCACATCACTGATCTGTTAACGGCGTTTCTGAAAACTTAACGGGATGGACCACATTGATGCAAATTAACTAATTTGGGTACTAAGTAGATGCAAAGTTAAAAGCGGGTAACATTTAGACACATTGGGACGAAACTGGGTACGTTGCGACTAATTATACCTAAATTAAATTGAGATGAGTGAGAATAAGAAAAGAAGGAAAAGGAAAAAGAGGAAGAGGGACACAGGAGGTGGAGGAGGAGGAGGAAGAGGAAACAATAACGACAATGGCGGTGACAATAGATGTGGTAGTGGCGGCAACAACAACATCAACAATAGCGATGGAAGATGAGGAGGAGGAAGAAAAAAAAAAGAAAAGAATGAGGAAGAAGAAAAAAACTAAATCAAGATATATTGATAAATTTTACTAACCAAAAAAAAATATTTCAATAGAAAGATGAAGTTTATGATATGTTAATAAAATTCATTAATAAATATTTTCTCAACAAATTTTTTATTGTCAATAATTTTGTTTTATTAACGAATTTCTACGTGCTCACACTTAAATTTTATTTGTCGAAAAATTTGAATTTTTTTTATAGTATGTGTAATTCCAACTATTCGATGACTATAATTTATGATTAATGCAACCTTTCACGTGTTTGAATTTGGTTTCTTCATGAAGTATAAATCTTGATAAAGTAGTGTCATTTCAACATTATAATTTAATATATGCTAATAAAAAATGGAGGATGTTAGATTAGTACTGTCTTAAACATCAAGTCTAAATTTGTCAAATAAGTTCACAATCTCTTATCATGAAAAATATAGATTTTTTTTTTTTTAAGTTTTTCATAAACACTAACTGAAATCTTCCATTATCTATTCAAGAGTTTGACAGAAGAAAAATAAAATATCAAAATATGTTAAAATTAAAGAAAAATAAAAAATTTGCGTAGAATCTAATTAACTTCAGATATACAAAATTCATCTACTATCCTGTTAACCTAAACACACCAAACATTCAATAAATGAAATACAAAATAATAATTCATGTACTAAAATTGATGGATCAATATCTTATCACTATTAATATTACAATAGTGTGATTTTTTAAAATATTTAAAAAAATTTCAAAATTTTGAATAAAATCTACACAAAGCTTACTTTTTATATAAAAAAAAATTGTAGGAAAATTCGGAGAAATATTAAAAATTCTAATAGCCCTTCACAAAAATAAAATTAATTGAATTCTCATTATAAAAACCATAAAAGTTTTAAAAAAATTAACAATGAATGAGTATTTTGTTAGTGACAACGAAGTCAGCTTTAAGAGAGCACTAACAGCAGATCATGTGGATTCTGCCATTTTTTCTTTCTTCCAAATAGCAACAATGGCCTACACTGCCCATTACTCTTGCCTCATGCAGAATAATGCAAATAAAATATGTTTTTTTATATATATATATTTTATCATAAGATATTTAAGTTAAAAGCTAAAATGCTGCATCCAGCTTAATTTTCAAAGGATACAAGAAGAGAGTTGTTGGAACTGTAATACATTTGGCTTAGGTGGATGTTTACAAATTTAATTCCAACTCATTTTTAAATTTTAATTCAAGTGAAGTAAACATTGTTTTACTAATTTTATCATAAAAATAAATTTGTAGTAAAATAAGTGTTTGATATCGGCCAACAAAACATATACCTAAGTGTTTTATTTCTTACCGTTAAGAATTCAAAATGATTTAAAAGTTATATATATATATATATACACTAGCGTGTGTATGTATTTTTTAAATATGCATGATATTATATTAGTAGGTGATAATATTACAATGTTATTAAGTTAATATATATACATATATATATATATATATATTAAAATTATATTTATTAAAAATAAAGTGAAATATATCAGAACAGATAAAAGAATAATCATTAATAAATAAAGAGAAGAAACAGAGACATCTGCTTTTATAAAAAAGTTTATAAAAGTAACGGTCAATTTTTAAAAATTTATTAAATTATTATATTTAAAGGGTAAAATCGGTATTTTGAAAAGTGGACACAAAAAGAGGAATCCCCTTTATATATACTAGCGAACACACATGCGTTGTAATACTATTTATTAATTTTTTTTAAATTAATGGTTATTTTTACCTATTTTCTATAAAATAAAACTGTTTATCTTTTTCTCTTTTTTTCTTATTCATCAACAATTAATTTTTCTATTCATTTCACTTTATTTTTAACATTTCACTTCATTTTTAATAAATATAAATTTATTTTATATATTAACTTAATAACATTACACTATTATCCATATCTATCTATCTATATATATATATATATATATATATATATATATATATATATATATATATATATATATATATATATATATATATATAAAGAGAATTTTATTTGTGTTCACATCTCATAATTTCAACTTTATTCTTTACGATATAATTATTTGTAAAATTTTTAAAAATTAACGGTTACTTTTATAAGTTTTTATAAAACTATTTACTTATTTCTTTTTTTTTTCCTCCTATTCATCAACTGTTATTTTCTCATCTTTTTTTCCTACATTTCATTTTATTTTTTATAAATATAATTTTATTTTGTTTATTAACTTAATAACATTACAATATCATCTATTACTAATATAATAATAATAAGAGGGATAAAAAAGAAAGTAAAAAGAATATATATATATATATATATGTATATATATATATATATATATATATATATATATATATATATATATATATTTTTTTTATTTTATATATATGAATATATATAATTTTTTAAGGTTTAATACATGAGCAGGTCCCTAAACTAAGTGAAATTTTTTAATTATATTTTTAAACTAAAAAAATTGTAATTAAATCCCTGATGTTTTTTCCTAATTTGTGATCGCATTTGTGAAATTAGGAAAATCATTTTAAATTATTGTTTTTCAAGTGATTTCAAGCTTAATTACGCACTTTACTAATTTTGAATGGGAGAGAAATCTAACCATAAGTACTTTCACTTAAATTTAAATCCAATCATCTTTGAAATAATTTTCTTATAAGTGATCCTTCTTCTGTCTTAAAATATTTGCAATTTAAAAATCTTCACATAAATTTAACTACGAACTAAAACAAGTCCCACTTACTGAAAATTTTTATCAAAATAACTTCACTTTATCGACAAATGAAATACTTTTTATGTGTAGTAAACATAAATATTAAAGTAATTTATCTGAGAACAAAATCAGAAATAAACTAATTAATATTTTATTGAAAGCTAAAAATTTCCTAACACTATTTTCATTTTTGTAGGCAAAGACAGTATATTGCTATATAATTGATACTTAATGAAGTTAATGATATATCACTATATATAATTGAAAAATGTGTTGGAAAATTCCACTAGCAATATATCAAAACTAACAATCTTTTTAATATCAGCTTATTGTCCTAATTTAACACCAAAAAGCAAGAACTTTTTCTCGCAAGCTACTACATTATTTTTTTCAAAATCAATGGAAAAAAAAAAGCACAAGAAAAAAAAAACAGTAATGAAAGTTTTGTACTTGCCTTCCCTTCGTTATTTGTATTCTTTATCTATGTAGAGATGTCAAT
>Ga0214542_1008929_pt1 | contig 16071 bp, 8 predicted proteins | sample CNSS1metaG_FD_160096 | JGI IMG/M metagenome (GOLD analysis project Ga0214542, IMG submission 160096) | Root nodule microbial communities from cowpea collected in UCLA plant growth center, Los Angeles, California, USA - CNSS1 | ecosystem: Host-associated > Plants > Roots > Nodule | place: USA... | reverse complement strand
TTCTTTTTTTTTTTTTTTTTATAAATACATGACTTAGGCTTTCTTCTTCTTATTCTTGTTTTGTTCTTTTATAACCTTTTTTTTTTATATTTTTGGAGAAGCTGATACGTAAGGTGCAGTAGTAAGGTGTAGGAGGAGTTTGGTAGTTCAAAAGAGAATATAGAAGTTGGAGTGTAAGGTGAAAGAGGAGGGAATAAATGGGGAAGAAAAAACAAGCTAGAGTTTTTACTTTGATTCAAAGGGGAATTTTCAAATTTATGATGGTGCAGAAAGATATCTTCCTTCTTCTAGTTTTCTTTAGTTTATTATGATGCTTGAATTTTTCTTTTAAAAAACATTATTGGAACTGCCAGAAGAAACACCTCCCTTTCTTTCTCTTATTCCTCTCCTTCCAACTTGAAGAATTAAATTAGAAGAACTTTTCTTCCCACCCTTTCTTTTAAGTTGTTTCTTTACCCTAAAGGCTAAACAAACCACTTCCTCCATCTCCACACAATTATGCAACTCCACCATATCTCCAATGTCAACATTCAACCCTTGAACAAAATAGTCATATTTATTCCAATTTCTTTAATCACATTGCTTCTAATCATGCACATCTCCATCTTTTTCTAAATACTTATCGACACCTTTTTCTCCTTAAGTGGAACATTCCAACTTATCACGTAGATCACTAGGATAATGTGAAGGAACAAAACGTCTCCTCATAGCCTTTCTCATATCCATCCAAGTATCCACCTCATGTTTAAACTTTATGAATGGTTTCACCCGTGTTTACACTCAAATTGGCTTTTTCTATAATGAAGCACTCTTGCCTTCTTTTTTTTACTCATTCTTCACTTAAGTTTCTTACAAAAACCAAACAATCTCTAACCAATAATTAACTTTTAAAAGTGACACTAAAAAGCCTTAGAACAAAATGTGGCATTGACAAAAATAGAAGTAGCAAAGAACAATCTTACTACCTACAAACAAGCAAAAGACAACACAACTAGTAAGGTAGGAAGATGAGACACAACTTCTATCCAAAGAAAACAAAACAAAATGGACACAAATTAACAAAAGAAAAAGGACACTTAATTAAGCAAACTTGATTTGTTTTTGCTATATATAATAACAATATAACTTCCAAACTCGTCATAAGCAACACCTTTTTTTCCAGCAACAACACAATCCTTTCTTCACCAAATTATTGTAAAAAATAATAGATACGTAATAAATAAACCCTAGTTACAAGCTCTTAATACCAAATGGTGAGGATTATGCTTAGTCTCAATAAATTTTGGACCTAATAAATTTTGGACCTAACGAGGGTTTGAACATATATCGTAATACTAATAAAATTATATGAACATAAATGAGATTTAGAGAATGATATTATGAATGATTGACCTTAAAACTTGCAGATTTGGAAAATATAAAGTTTGACCTGCAAAATTGCAATTATATGAAAAAAACATAAAAATAGACACAACAAACAATTAGGTTTGATAAGCCTTGAAGATCGTCACAAGATACAGAACAAATTCTTGATAAGATGAAAATGGCTAAGGGAAGAACCTTGGGTAGGGATTTCTCTCTCTTGAAATGATAACTAAACATTTTGTCTATTCCTTTCATTTTCATATTATTTATACCCATTTTCAAAAAAAAAACAAAAGATAAATAAGTTTTTTGGTCTTTTATTCAGAATCTAACAATTGAGTATTTTGTTCTCATTCCAAGCAAATAATACATGTGAGAGCTCCTCCTCATGTGGGCCTACATATGTTGGACCCCATCATGTAACTACACCTTTATTAGATTAACCACCATGTTTTACAAGGATTCTTGGATTAATTTAGCATTTGTTCTTGTCATGGGCCCTCCTAAGCCTTGCATTATGTTTTAGGTTTTAATTTGATCTGAGTATGAACTTCATGATTCTTAAGAGCTTTAGCCTTGTCAATGATGTCCACATGAGTGACAGAGTTTCAAATAATACTCATTTTTCCACATTAAGATATATGGCATGACTTATGAGGCCTAGGTCAAATAGCTTTTACTCAAACTGGAGTAAAAATGATGACAAATCATCCACATAATAGACCCATGAGTAATAAGATAAAAGAAGATCAAGTTTCAAATAAGATGACTCTCCTATTTCGAAGAGTAGAATATTATAAATTTTTCTTGAAGACCTTTTGTTTTTCTTGAATAACTTCTTGTTTTTCTCTGGTTCTTTACATTTAGACATGAAGTTTCTTATCTTTTTGCAATCGTAGCACACCACTTTTCCCTTGTGTTCTTTTTAATATTTGCTTAGAACTTCCTTATACTCTTTAATCTTTTCTCTTTTTCCACATCTTGTTAAGTTTCTGTGTGAGAAAAGAAGAATGCTTCTTCATCAGACCCTTCATTGGCTAATGAGTTCTCAAACACATAGTCTATCTTCATATATTTGGTACAAGATGCTCATCTTTTCCTTTGAGCATGAAGAGCTAGTGTGTAGCTTTAGAGTGTGTTTGGATAGAGTACTTTAATGAAGCAATTCATTTTTTTGAAGAATTTAGATTTTTTTGTAATGAAATGCTTTGTTTGGATAGAGAAATTAAAAAACATTTAAAATGCAAGCATTTTTTTGAAGGATTTCAATTAGCTAAATTAGTAGAAATTCAAATACCCTCAAAATAGGTGAAATTTGAAATTCTTCTCACTCAACCTCACATTCTAGACGATCCGAACGGGCACGACGACCCGGACATGCCCGATGACCCGGACGGGCCCGACGACCTGAACGTGCCCGACGACCCGAACGTGCCCGACGACCCAAACGTGCCCGACGACCCAAACGTGCCCAACGACCCGAACAAGCCCGAAGACCCGAGCAGGCCCAACGAACAGGACGAGCCCGATGATCCAAATGGGCCCGATGACCCAAACAGGTCTGACGACCCAAATGGGCCCGACGATCTAGACGGGCCCGATGCCCTGGACGGGCCGGACGACCTAGACGAGCCAGACAACCCCGACGAGCCCTACGACCTGGACGGGCCCAACGACCCAAACAAGCCCGACGACCCGAACGGGCCCGACGAACCAAACGAGCCTGAAGACTCGGACGGGCCCTTCCAAATCATTGGGCCCGACGACTCAGATGTGAGGGACGATGCAGACATGCCCGACAACCCGGACAAGCCCGACGACCCGGACGGGCCCGACGACAAGGACAGGCGTGACGATCTAGACAGGTCGGACGAGCCCGACGACCTAGAAGGGCCCGATGACAAGGACAGGCGCGATGATCTAGATAGGTCGGACGACCCGGACGAGCCCGACGACCTGGACGGGCCTGACGACCCGAATAGGAACGATGACCCGGACGAGCCTGATGACACGAACAATCTCGACGATCCAGACGAGCTTGAGGACTCGTACGAGCCAAACTATCCGGACGAGTTGTCGGGCCCATTCGAGTCTCGGGCCCGTCTAGGTCGTCGGGCCTGTTCGGGTCATCGAACGTGTCCAAGTTGTAGGGCTCATTCGAGTCGTCGGGCTCGTTCGGGTCCTCAGGCCCATCCTAGTCGTTGGACCCGTTCGGGTCTTCGAGCCCATCTAGGTGTACGGGCTCGTTTGGGTATTTGGACCCGTCTGGGTATTCATACCTATCTGGGTATTCGGGCCCGTCCGGATTGTCGGGCTCGTCCAGGTCATCGGGCCCGTCCAGGTCTTTGGCCCGTCTAGGTCGTCAGGCCCGTCTTGATCGTCGGGGCCGTTCGGGTCATCGGACCCATCTGGAGCATTGTGCCAATGACCTAGACAGGTTGGACTGGGCCATATTGATGAACTTGACGGCACAATCGTGCAGTATGGGCCATCAGGCCTCTAGATCATCGGGCCACTCAACCTGTTTGGGCTTCCCAGTTGGTCCAGCTCGGGTGGGTCATCGGGTCTAACCAATCTGGTCGTGTAGTTGGGTCTGCCCGACCCATCTGGGTTGTTGAGCATGTTTCCAAATTTATCATGAACTCAAAACATAATTAAGCGTAAAATAAATATTGTTAAAATTAAATTTTTTCTCACAATAAATTCAAATTTTTTTTCCAAACAAGAAATTGAAATGTAAGGTATTTTAATTTTCTTATCCAAACAAGTTATTTAAAAAATGAATGAAATTTAATTACAAACAATTCAAATACAAAACATTTCAATTTTTGAAATGCTCCATCCAATAACAAGGTTAGGATATCATTTACAGCACAAATTCATGAACCTCGAGTGTACCAACATGTTCCTCTGATGTTAGACTCTCTAGGTTCTTAGATGCTTGAACTAGTTTATACAGTTTTAGTTTTACAACTGAATGGATTGAAAGAAAAAGAATTATGATAATAACTACATCAATAATAGAATTAAAAATATATGACAGTTGCATAAATTCAAGTGTCAGTACAAATGGATTTGCTTAATTATTTTTTGGTTGTCTTAGTTTAAAGAAAAACCTTTATATTAAGAGTTAACTCAAACCCAAAAGTTTTTTTCTTGTGAAAAGAAAACAACAAAAAGGGATTTAAATACTACTGTTTGAATGTAATCATATTACATAAAGTACATATTCTTTTGTTCTACAAATTAATATACTATTTTCTTCCACTACGAATACATCAATAAAATTGTGAGGGTAAAAGTTGTTATTCCCTCATTCTTGAATCACATCCAACTCCATAGGACGTCTTGTTGAAATGAGTCTACCAGTAGAAGTGGAAGACGTTGAGTGAAATGGGTTAGGAGGAACAGTTAACTGGTTTTCCTCTGCACTTTCTAACATCTGTATGACAGATTTTATGGATGGTCTGTTCACTGGCTGCCACTGAATGCACCAAAGTCCAACAATTGCTAGTTTCTTTGCAATGTTAACTTCACCTTCATCCTCAACATGGATATGGATATCTCCATCAACCAGGTTATGGATCCAATCCGGGTACAGAACATTAAAATTTTGTGCTGAAGATATGTCCACATTCTTCCTTCCTCCAACCATTTCCAACAACAACATTCCATAACTGTATATATCAGATTTGTAAGACACATTTCCAAAGTTTCTGGAAAAAACTTCTGGCGCAATGTATCCCAAGGTCCCCCTTGCTGCTGTCATGGACACCAAACTTGGATTCTTTGAACACAATTTGGCTAAACCAAAGTCAGAAATTTTGGGGGTGAAGTTTTCATCGAGTAACACATTGTGAGGGTTGATGTCAAAGTGAATAATGGGACGGTCACAACCTTGATGAAGATACTCAATCCCTTTAGCTATGCCAAGAGCAATGTGCTGCAGCTTCTCCCAGCCAAGAAAATGGTCATTGTCCTCCGGTGGAAATATGAAGCTTTGTAGCGAACCGTTTGGAAACAGATTGTAGACAAGAGCACGATGGAGTCCCTCTGCACAAAAACCAAGCAAACGAACCACGTTGATGTGGTGGATTTTTCCCATAATTCCAACTTCATTGATGAAATCGTTCCCATCTCCCTCTGTATTATTGAGGATCTTCACAGCCACGAGAATCTCATTTGAAAGTTTTCCTCTGAACACAGCTCCATGAGCTCCTTCCCCTAACTTTTCTTTAAAACCACCAGTGATTCTTTTTACATCAGCATAGGTAAATCTTGCAGGCTTGTCTGCCCTGTAATCCTCCAGAAACTTATCCACTCTAGCTTGGTCTTCTTCTTTCTTTCTAAAGTGGTGGACCATCTTAAACACTGCAATAACCACCAGCCCCAAAACAATAGAACCTACAATACCATAGGGAGACTGGATTAAACAGAGAGAGAGAAAGAAAATTAGAAACTAGGTCAAGTATAATATGACAGAGTCTGGTCTCACCTGTAGCAATGAAAATAGACTGTTTGGAAATGTGAATTCTTCGTTTGGGACTGGATACACATTCGATTTCCGTTGTGCTGTTGTTCTTCCATTGACATCTTTTGCCTTTTGCTTCGCACTCACCACAATTTGGTTTAGACCATTTCAAATTCAACTGATTCACCCGCAGGACAGATGCCGATACCTGCGAAAAGATGTTGGACATCTTGGAACAAGATGTTAGGTCCAATTCAAGGACGCTTTCGTAAGAGTTAGAAACGTAAGTCGGACAACGAATCATGTCTTGCGAACTAGTGGATATCTGGTCCCTGTTTCTGAGGTGTGGAAGCCCAAGTGAAGAACAATCGAAGAAATTCAAGTAGTATGTTAGTCGTCCATCGGATGAATCAAATTCGTAAGGCGGAATAGTAAAATTGTTGAGGTTTAGAAATTTCTGCGGAAGGCAATTTTCTGGATCTTCCAAGTAAATAATCTGAGATTGGTAGTTTATGTATGTCACACGGAGTTTCAGTGTAGGGTGAACAAGCATGGTCTCATTATTTTCACTACAATATACACACAAACCAGGAGAGTTACATGCATTTTTCATCCCGTGAACGAGTTGGAAGGGAAATCTAATAGGCGGTTGTTGAAACCCACAGTTTTGACTGCTGCTACTTACGATAAGCAAGAACATTAACAGTAGTGTTATCAATAAGGAATCACCTTGGAGAGGTAGCACACTAGACTCCGCCATCCCAGAATTGCAGGTGCTTGTTCTCTTTTGGCAAGATAGGGAAAACGAGAGACAACCAAAATTTATCCTTACACTATTTTATATTTGGATAATGATTAAATGACTAGGAATCCCGTTCGAAACAAAGGATCCAAAAAACGCGGTTTCTCGTCAAAGTCTTCGCCTGTGTTTTAAGTGTTAGTGCAGAATTTTCCAAAGAAAACGTAGTCCCCTAGTCCAAGTCTTCCATCTTAAATGCAAACCTTTTGGAATGCAAGGCCACTCGTCGTGACTATTCAACACACGTATATTGGTAATTTCCACGAACCTTGATATTTTGTGGAGTCTGACAGGGATAGCTGATAGCATGATAACTGATAACAGGATGAATAATAAATTCAATAAATCAATTTTTTATAAGAAAGACTTTCATATAGGTTAAGAAAAGAAATTTTAAGTATAAATCAATATTAAAAACTAATTTATAAAATGCTGTGTGGACTATTCTATATAATATAACATTTGATCTTTTTTAATCAATTTAGAATTTCGAACAACTTTCTCTTATTTCTAAAACGTGTTCATATTTCTTGGATTGTTCATCCATTGTTTAGTAACATTACCCTAATTCGATAAAAGAAAAAGATACATACGTAACCTCCTTGCTTATACAGTTACACCAAACAAAATTCAGTAGGGCGATCTCTGCCTTCATCATTGAGATTCGACGAGAAACGGTATGTGGAGAGAGAGTGCGTTGTTGGTGATTCTGCTGTTTCGACTTCAGCAAATTTGTGCTACTAAGCACTTTGATCATGCGTGTGCCCCTTCTTCCTGTGGCAAAATCACGAACATAACGCATCCATTCCGATTAAACGGTGACCCAGATCACTGCGGCGACAACAGGTATGAGCTCACCTGTGAAAATAACGTTACCGTTTTATCTTTGTACTCCGGAAAATACCATGTGCAGGCCATCAACTACAATAATTTCACAATCCGAGTGGTTGATCCGGGCGTTCGGCAATCAAATTGCTCCTCCATCCCTCGCTATTTCTTGTCTCGATCCAATTTCAGTGATACCTATGATTACATCAACATGGATAAGGATGCATACCAAAGTGGTCAGCGACGAGTATCTGATCAACCTATCTATTTTAATAATAGAAGGTGGAACGTGGTTCGTTCAAATCCGGTTTACGAACATGTAGTTTTCATGAATTGTAACCATTCAGTGAGTGACAATGGTAAGTATGTAGATACTGCTTCGTGCGTGAATTGGCAATCCAAAGGTTATACATATGCTATCGCTGGGGACCTAATATCAGAGGACTTAGAAGTTGGTTGTAATGTAGCACTGGTTACTCCCACATCTTGGTGGGGTTTGCACACACCTCAATATTCGTACAGTGAGATGCACAAGGCACTAGCCTATGGGTTTGAGATTTCGTGGATGAATCGCGCCTGCCAGGACATTTGCGTAAATTCAATGGGTAGCTCCTGCATATTGGACACTTCCGGGAGGGTTGATTGCTCCAACTGCCACAGGTTCCTGTCAATTTTGAGTATATGTGGTAAGGAAGTAAATATATAAATTCTATTATGAATTTCTTGTGACCATTTTTCGAAATTCAACTCAATTCTAGTAATTTAACTAAAATGCTGTGATCTTAACAAAAAAAAAAAAATTAAAATGTGATGTTTCTTAATTAATTTAACTAATTCTTAAAAATGTAATATAGGTGTACAGAAGATGTACAATAATAGTTTTTCTTTAAATGTTTCCTAAAACCCTTTATTATGTAATTATCATTTGAAATATATTCAACGTACATATAATTAAATTTTGTTCCTTATGTTCTGTAGATAATCATTTTTATAGACATTTAACTTCGTAAGATTCTTTTACGTTTAATTAAAGTGATGTTTTTCCTTAATTATTGATTTGAATTGAATAAAACTTATCTCTTTTAATTGTTTTGTGATCAAAGGAAGTCAGAAAATGATATATATTTTGTTTCACTTTCAGATGGCAGGCCAATATGGTACCAGCTTCTATTATATGCAAAAGGTAAGATTTTTATCATCTTAGTTTGTTTACCTTTGCTTCATTTACATACATAATAGCATCAATAAATTTTATTCTTCTCAACTATCATGTTTTTTTTTTTCTTTTTGTTGGATAATTATCATATTCAATTATGCGCTGTAAAAAATTATATATAACTTCGAGTTCATTACCTTTGCTAACAAGAACCAATTACCTTTGCTAACAAGAACCAATTTTTATGCTTCACAACTTTCATATTCTATTTTTTTTTTCGATAACTATCAGATAGAATTACGCACAATGAAAAAACTATATGTAATTTCTAATTCATTATTGATCATGTGATATACTCAATGCACACATGTTAATGGCCAATTATACCGATGAGTATAACGAGTTTTAGGACATCACACTGATGAGTATACAATTACATTAATTAGTCGTAAAATGAGTTTTAGTATATCTATAATTTTTCTATTAAAGTTATAAGTCGTTAAATACATGTATAGGTATGTGTAGATGTGTAAATTCTTGGAACATAACCGTTCGCTGGTATACATATCAATTTTAAACAATGATTCCGTAGCATAATATATATCATTAACAAGATATATGTTATTAAAATATCAAATCTATCCTTAAATTTTGCATAACATTATTTTGACCCTTTCTATAACCGAAAATAATTAAGTTTAGCTTTTATTTTTTACAATCGTTAATCAATTTGGTCCTATAATGTGAGATACTAAATTTATACATAGTATCAATTTAGGAATCTAATTCTTGTGTTTTATTTTAATAAAGTGATATCTTATTCATTGCATCTCATTTTAACATTATAATCAATCAAACAATTATTTATCACACTGTGTATTCACTCAACTAATTTTTTTTTTGCAGATACTATTTATACTGCCTGGATAGGTGAGTTGCTCTACTTCTATATAGTAACCATGCAAAAAGTTTTACTAGAAAAAATGTTAAAATGAATTGGCATTATTATTTACTTTTGATTATATCACAGTCTCTACCACTTTACTTCGTTCCAAATATTAACAATTCATTGCACTTTCATTTCGTTTTCTTACTCATTAGTTATTCAAACATGGTTATTTTTATGATATTAACTTACAGGTCTGGTTGAAACAATAAAAGGACAAAAAGAATTTGATGGTGACGGCAACTATAAATTAGGTTTAATTATTGGACACTATGTTTTACCATCCTTCTTGGCATGCAAACTTTTGTTTGGGGTGATTTCATTTTTCGCACTGTTGATATACAAATGGAAAAGGCGGCATTTATCGATGTACGAAAACATCGAAAATTACTTGGAACATGCCAATTTGATGCCTATTAGATATTCATACAAGGAAATCAAGAAAATGACGGGAGGTTTCAAAGATAAATTGGGTGAAGGAGGATATGGTTCCGTGTTTAAGGGAAAGTTGTCTAGTAGATCTTATGTAGCAATAAAAATGTTAGATAAATCAAAAGGTATTGGACAAGATTTTTTTAATGAAGTTGCAACTATCGGAAAAATATATCATCAAAATATTGTAAAATTAGTTGGATTTTGTGTTGAAGGATCAAAACGTGCTCTTGTTTACGAATTTATGTCAAATGGATCTTTGGATAAAATTATTTTTTCCAAAGATGGAAATATACATTTAAGCTATGATGAAATATATAATATTTCAATTGGAATAGCTCAAGGGATTGCTTATCTTCACCATGGGTGTGAGATGAAAATTCTGCATTTTGATATTAAACCCCACAACATCTTAGTGGATGGAAAGCTCACCCCCAAGGTCTCTGATTTTGGATTGGCAAAATTATATCCAGTAGATAAGAGCATTGTCACAATGACAGGAGTAAGAGGAACCATTGGGTATATGGCTCCAGAATTATTTTATAATAACATTGGAAAAATATCTCACAAGGCTGATGTTTATAGTTTTGGAATGCTTCTGATGGAGATGACAAACAAAAGGAAAAACCTAAATTCTCATGCAGAACATTCAAGTCAACTATATTTTCCCTTTTGGATTTATAGATATATTGGAAAAGAAAAAGATATAGATATTGAAGACGTCAAAGAGGAAGAAAAGGAAGAAGTAAAGAAAATGATTATAGTTGCTCTTTGGTGCATACAGCTGAAACCAAATGATCGTCCCACGATGAGTGAAGTAGTTGAAATGCTTGAAGGAGACATTGAAAACCTGAAAATACCTCCAAAGCCTACTTTATATCCAGACGAAACAATGTCAAGTGACCTAAGCTTCACTGATTCTTCTAATTCTTCCATGTAAATTGCAATAAATCATTTAGTTCTTGATAATTTTGGAAAGGTTCTTAGTGTATGCAATAGGGTTTTGCATATTTGGGTAGTCCTTTTATAGGGTTCAAGAAATATGTTTGTAATAGTTTCTTTGTTTGGTAAGAAACATTGTAATATTTTGAATGAGTGGAACACTTTGCTCAAGTTGCAAAGTAGACTAGATGTAGCTGAGTGAACTAGTATAAACTTGTTCTTTATTCTTCTTGGTTTCTTTGAAATTGCATATACAATTTGTTCTTAGAAGTCATTCGAATTGTAGTTTAAGAATTCAGTTTGATTCCAACAATTAATAACTCTTATAAATGGGGAATATAATATTTTTGTAAAGGTTAGTTTGTTATGGTCTTTCTGGTCATGACACTCTTACAACTATCCCACAACTCTTAGACAAGGTAAATTTTATGGTTTTTCTGGTCATGACACTGCACTAAAACTTCCTCCAAAAGGCATATGTTCTGATCTCGTACTCACTTGTGGCCTAACATAAGTAGTAACAAGACTACATCTAGTAAGCATCGATGATGCATTTTGATCAACTGTTTCACTTACTACAACCCTACATTTTTCTCTTCAGTACTTGAATTCACATTAGTTAGGGGAGGCATGAACCTTGCAGTAGTTGACATATTTGAACTTTGTGTATTTTAAGACATTGTTACTTGCCCACTCTTTAATTTCATACACCCCTTTTATACCCTTTAGTTTAAAACCTATGATGCATTGATACCTCAATTTAAGACATGTATCCGTGTTGGACATGTTTTCGTATCAGATACCTTAAGATACTTTATCAATACTTTTTAACAAAGTATCTAATCTATAAAACAGTAGTACGATTAAGATAACAAAATTTATAATTTTTTTATTTTGACAATGTTAAATACATATGATTTTAATTTGTATTTAGATAATAATAATCATATAGTTATCATATTTCGGAGATTTTTTGTATGATTTTCAATATACATATATCACATATCTAGTGGCGGAGCATAGTTGAGGTAGGGAGGGGCCACGACCCACCCAAACTTTTTCATTCTTTTAATTTTTAATTTTTTTAAAATTATATATGTTTAAAATTTGTTAATTAATTATTTTTAAATTTTTTTAAATATATATCTTTTTAAATTATATAATAGTATATTGAAAAGTTAATAAAAATAAAATTAGGTATTTTTTATTTCTATTATAGAGTATAGCATTTAATGTTAATAAATTGTAAAATATAAAATCAAATATAATAAAGAAAATAAATTATTAAGATAATTTTTATTTTTTATTTTAATTGTCTTTTTAGTTTTTCACATATTGTATTTATCTCTCATCTTTACTTTCATTTTGTTATGTTACGAAGAAACAAAAAAAGTTAAGAAAAAATTTATTATCTCTGTCCTCATTTTTTATATCATCTCATTCCATTCTTAAAAAAGAAAAAAAAAAGTAATTTTCTCAGGTCTCACTTGGTAATGAAATACGTTTAATATTTACCACTATCTTTTTATCTCATGACCCTTTTGTGTGTGTGTGTGTGTATATATATATATATATATATATATATATATATATATATATATATATATATATATTTTATGGACAATTTTTAATTGTGACTTGTTTATCATAATTTTTTAGTAATTAAATCTCTTAATTATTGGTTATATTATGATAAAATATTTTTTAGTCTTAAACTTGTTTTTTAAATAGGTATATTAATGAAAAACAAAAGAATAAATTCATTTTTTAAAATTGATAAAAAATGAGTGAAGATTAAAACATGACAATATGGTTACTCATCGCATACATACGATGGATAATCCGTTAGATAATGTAGTTTGTTTTATAGTTATAATTATACTAAAGTATTATTCATTTTCATTGAATGAGTGATAATACTGTTAAATATATAAATTTTAAGTATATTATTTTGGCTCCTCCAGAAATTTTGATCAAGATCCGCCACTGCACATATCGCATCATATTATTTTCAAAATAAACGTATCGGTGTACCAAATACGTGTCATATCTGATACAAGTATCATATTCGTGCATTGTAGTTTAGAACTAGCCCATTTTGTGTCAACTATGTCACCATTGTATGACAAAAATGTTGCATCGAGCGTGCCAATTTATTTCTTGAGTATTTTGTTTCAATCGTTGGATTATCAATATTATTTAAACAAAAATCAACTCGATGTGAGTTTTCTTAGTAGGGTCAATGATAATTGGAATCATCATGTTTTTATTTTATTTATTTTTATGTTTTATTGTTATTTTGTTTTTTGGATTTATTTAATATTTCAAGGTTTAATCAATAAAAGTGAAAAAAAAAACATTTGAGTTATATTATGCAAATAAGTGGAAATCTTAGAGATTTGGGTAGATTATTAACATAATGAATGAAATATTGACTAATCAAAGATTATCAACAATATCAGTTATCCACTAAATTGGTTACTCAAGTTCAAGTCAGAAGAATTAAAGATAATTCGAGAATATAGAATCCCAGAAAATTAAAAAGATAAATCCAACAGGGAATTCCAATACAAAGTCGAGTCAACGTTGCAGACCTAATTTAGTTTCGCGCAATTTGCCCAATGAAGGACCACTCGCCCAACGAATCATGCTTAATTTGCTTAGCGAGTCAGTTCGCCTAATGAGCTATGTGTTTCAGAAAATCTATAAATTGAGGGTTTGATAAAAGTAAAAAACAAACTTGAAGAAAAATAAAATTGATATTTATACACTTGAAGGTAGAAGGACATTCTGAAGGTTAGAGGTATTCAATTCCATCATCAGTCTGGTGTTTAGTATGTCTAAGAGTAACTAACTCCCACATTCACAAGGATTGAGTGTAATGTATTCTTAACTCCCTATGAATTCTTCATTCAATATAATTCTTTTCCATAATTTCTTATATTTTTTTCTTGTTTTAACTGCATAGTCTACGAATTTTGCACATTTTGGAGTACCAGTTGATTCGAAAGATAGTTTAGAAAACTAGATTATGATCTTCAACTTACGTGTTTTAGATATGATGGATATGTGAGAGTACCAACTGATCCAAAAGATAGTTTGGGAAACCTAAGTAGGATAAAAAAGCTATTGATGTCATATGTTGGACAAAGATGTGATCATTGATCATTCTTAAGCATCAACGTATTGGTCATTCTGAAGTTTTTATCTTATATTTTTCTCAATCAAGTAATTTGTTTCCATTGTGCTAATCTCTATTTGATCTTCACATTTAATTCTAAATTTATTTTTATCTAAACAAAAAATATTTTGTTATTCTCACCCTTTATAAGTAACTAACAAATGAATTTAAACCACATTAGTCTTTGTGGAATACAATATCTGGACTTGTGTACTATATTATTTGTATGATGTGAAACACTTGCCAATTCAATAACAACTAGCAAACACTAGTTTTACAGTCTAATCAATTTGTTTAACTTTAATCTTCTACAAACAAGATTAATATGATATACACATTATTTATGTTGTGAAGTAATTTTATTCAGACATTCCAAGAGTTCGTGCATGTAGTCCTACTAACATAACTCAATAACAAATGAAATGTAAAGAACATAAAATTAAATTGCATAAACAAAATTACCAAGGGAGGTAAATGAACTTGTAAAGTAAATCAACGAAAGTGGTGATCTAAATTGCAACAACCAACATTGAATTAGCCATTTTTCTTGTAAAATACAACACAAAATGTATATATTGTTTCCACCGTTTGTCACCCCTTGCAAAAATACAAATAAACCTATTTATACTTTCTCTCGATCTTATGACATATTGTGTGAATCCCTCCTTAAACCTTGATCGATTGTATGAGACATCTTTCTAGGTGTTTTGAATAATTTCTTCCTACTTCATGATGCCCTAAATAGGTGTACTACCAAATGTTAATTAAGGACAATAGTTTATCATATATCTTAAGTGTGAGCTTATCAAACAAAGATACAAGTGTAAGATGTTATTGTGTTTGTTGATATTAAAGGAAACAATTTCCTCTGTCGAATGTTTAGGTACTTTTTTTATAAAATAATTAATCAAAATTACTCAAAATAAAGTTAGTGTTGATTACTTAAGCAAACAATGATAAAACAATAATAAAGAATAATAGATTATCTTAAGCCCTATTTGATTATGAGTGCAAACTAATTAAAATCATTTTGAATCAACTAAAATAATATTTAATTACATTAAATATGTATTAGTTAAAAAAATCACATTTAGAAAAAATTAAAAACAAATAAGTCCTTGATGGATAATTGATTATTGATAAATAAATGTTACAACATGTACCATCTTGGTCGTTTAAGGCCCGACCCGATTTCAGAAGATGGATAAGACATCCCAAAGCCGACCTAAAGTCTATCGGACTAGAAATTAGACCTAAGTCCGTCCTTCTACTAATTTATATTTTATTAAAAGATATTATTGTATAAGAGAGAGGAGATATTTCGTCAGTTAGTTATTATTTTTGTAACGACTTTGCCTATAAATTAAATGTTAACGCCTAGGGTCAAGGGGAACGATTTTCTAGCCTCAGTGCTCTTTATTTCATGTTAGGCCAAAATGGTTCTTTAGATTTTTGTCTTTAGTAAAAGACACTTAGTTTTTTGCAAGAACAATTGGCGCCCACCGCAGGTGATGAAGGATTGACCCCAACCAAGGATGGAGGCACATGCTTAAGAAGACTAAGCATGTTTAGAAAGGAAGTTCACTAATCCTTCATCCCTTTCATTTGTGTTTGTTACTTTTGATTCCCAAAGTTGACTTAGTTGAATCAATTTTAGTTGACTTCTTGACCTTTGACTAGGTTTGACTTGTTGACTATAGTTGACTTGACTTAAGCCAACATGCTAATCTATGTTTATTTGCTTTGTAGGTTAATTAGGAGTAAGAAAGCAATGCTAGGTGGTGCCTGGTGATTGGGGAGCATAAATGATGTGGAGGAGAGAGTAAAGCAAAGGCATAAAGCATAAAGTAAAAGGCATGAAGCAAGTGTACCTATATACCTTTGGTCTCCTTTATTTTTAGCACACTTTGGCCCCTTTTTGGAGACATATGAGACACATTCTTTGTCTCCT